>FUFK010039803.1_pt1 | contig 53110 bp, 34 predicted proteins | sample 1021851 | NCBI WGS metagenome assembly FUFK01 (sample SAMEA51879418, study PRJEB19060) | metagenome | reverse complement strand
CGGAAGCCGACATTGGTAAAAGATCATTTTCATTCTTCAGAAGAACAATAGATTTTCTGGCAATATCACGTGCTGTTTCAAGATGCTGCTCGTAAGGCACTTCNTTTTTTACTTCAGCATTGATATAACGATAAGGATCNTCGAAAAGNCCCATCATAAATTTCACTCTCAGGATTCTGCGAACTGCNTCATTAATAAGCTCNNNATCNACTTTTCCTTCAGCAACCAATTGCTCAAGCCCTGCCTGGTAAGCTCCGCCTTCCATATCCATGTCGCTTCCTGCTTTTACGGCAATTTCTGCAGCATGTACCTTATCACGGGCAAATCCATGAGGTATCATTTCTGAAATAGAACCCCAGTCTGACACTATAAATCCATCCCAACCCCATTCAGNTTTCAATAACTCACGCTGAAGGCTTTCACTACCGGTCGCAGGAATACCATCAATTGTGTTGAAGGCATTCATAAAAGTTGCAGCTCCNGCATCTGCCGCAGCTTTAAACGGTGGCAAAATGANATTATGAAGTTCGTTCTTACCAATATTTACTGNGTTATAATCCTTTCCACCTTCAGCAAAACCATANCCGGCAAAATGCTTAGCGGTTGCTGCGATCGTATTNGGATCTGCAAGGTCATCTCCCTGGTATCCATTTACTTTTGCAACTGCAACCTGAGAAGTTAGATAGGGGTCTTCCCCGGAGCCTTCCATAATCCGTCCCCAGCGAGCATCGCGTGAAACATCGATCATTGGNGAAAACGTCCAGTTCACACCTTCTGCNACAGATTCTAAAGCGGCAATTCGAGCCGACTCCTCTGCAGCTTCCATATCCCAGCTAGCAGTTTCTGCCAACGGNACTGGAAAAATTGTTTTATATCCATGAATTACATCATATCCAAAAATAATCGGAATCTTGATGCGTGAATTTTCCATGTTGAGCTTTTGTGCTTTTTCGGTCGCTTCTACNGAAAGCACATTNAGCATAGATCCAACCAGACCTTTNTTNAGCCTGTCTTCTTTTTGTTTATTACCGGTTTCAGAAGCGGGTCCNGTAAGATCCCAACTNCCGTTGTACTGGATCATCTGGCCTACTTTCTCTTCCAGGGTCATGATGTTTAAAACCGAATCTACCTTGGCTTCGACATTCTTTACTGAACTTTTGAGACCTGTTTCCTGNGCATGCAGTCCTATGGTCCCGACCACGAGTGAAAGGGTACTTAAGAATAACTTTCTCATAATCTCTAAAAATAAATCCCGGAACCTGAAAGATCCCGGGAGTTGTTAGCTAAACAAACTATTTATATACTCTGATGTAATCCACTTCCATAGAAGCTTCGCTAAATTCTGCAGGGATATTTCCGCCAAGTGCGCCTCCCATTGCTACATTCATGATNAGGAAGAAATCCTTGTTGAATGGTAAAGAAGCTTCATTGGCAAAGGTGAAGTTCACCTCATTATCTACCAGAAAAGTTATTTCATCTGCTGTCCATTCTACGGCATATGTATGCCACTCTGTAGCTGCATTTTGAATATCGGTTGCTTCAAAAATTGCATTTCCACCTGAATTTCCAGGGAAATGTAATGCTGAAGAAACTTCATTTGGTTTGTTACCTACAAATTCCATGATGTCGATCTCACCGGTAGCAGGCCATCCAACNACATCAAAATCGGCTCCAAGCATCCAGATCGCTGGCCACGTTCCTCCACCTTGAGGCATCTTGGCACGAGCTTCTACTCTACCATAAGTTACTTCAAACTTGTCCATAGTAGTAATTCTTGCAGAAGTGAAATCAAATCCACTTTCTGCCTCTCTTCTGGCTGTTATGATAAGACTACCGTCTTCTACAGACACATTATCTTCAGTATAATACTGTAGTTCTCCATTACCCCAGCCATTAGTTCCGTTTCCTGTTTCGTAGTTCCAGATAGTAGTATCCAGTGCATCTCCATCAAATTCATCGCTCCAGAAGATTTCAGTGAATTGAGAAACAAATGCTTCTTCTTCCTCTTCCTCTTCTTCACCACCACCAGTTGATCCCTGTTGATCATAAGGAGTAGTTGTAAATTTAAGATACCAAGCCAAATCTGGGTTACTGGAAGGAATAGCACGAACATACATAGAGGTCTCTGTAATCTCTAGTATTTCATAGGTAGAAGTACCTATATAATAACTCATAAATCCACCATCAGCATAATTGATTGCTGTACCTGTTGAAGTTGGAATACCGGATGTAGCAGGAGAAAGCGATGCAATTTTATCGCCCCCTGTATCCAGTTCTCTACACTGGTCTTCCCCTGCACCATCAGTAAAATCTACGTTGTAAAATGTAGCATCGTTATTGTTCAGGTTATAAATTAGACCACCATTATTAGCAATTGTATATGTTAAGACATCTGTATAGAAACATGCGCTAACATCTTGTCCAGCTTTTTCATTTGGAGCAGCTGCATAATATATTGGTGAATCAAATCCATCCCCAGAACTAGGTCCAACTCCAAGATGTCCAGGCTCTGAAGCGGCTACATACCAGGTTTTCGTTGATTCAGGTTCAAGTCCACCAGCAAGTTTTTCCTTTGTATCAGGATCATTGAAATCACTAAAAACAGTAACCTCGAAGTTTTCACTAGTGATATTTCCTCCTGTTCCATTAGCAATTACCGTAACTAGGTAATCATTAGTTCCACTACCAGTGAAGCTATGTTCAGTCTCTCCAGATCCCGAAACTTCAGTAAAACCATCTCCATATACAAATTTATAACTTATGGCTCCTTCTGCATTCGCTACGAAATTTACCGTACCGCTACCATCGCCATCGGGCATTTCTGCAGATTGCCCTACGATATTACTAGTTAAAGTAAGATTAGTAGGGGTGGTTATATTTCCCAATTCATAATCATCATCAACACAACTAAATATAGCCAGAGTTAACAGCGTTAAGATGGCAAATTTAATTCCTTTTAATATGTTTAATTTTTTCATCATATAATTTTCTAATTCTGTTCGATATCATCTATAAAAAATTCACCAGCAGTAAATCCAGCAAAATCAAGAAAGATTGAGATCTCATCGTACTCACCAACGGCAGTAAAGTTTGCTCCTCCTGGATCTGCTTCACTAATGTAGCTCGTTTGAGCGTTAGCAAAATCGAACGTTAGTTCTTCCCATCCAGTACCGCCATGGTTTACCTGAACCTGATTTGCTCTTTCACCATTTACACCAGTTTCTAATTTGAAAAGTACCGGGTAAGCCACTTCTGAATAAACTTTCATTGTGATCGTTTTATTTGATCCTGAAAAATCTATTGCCTCATCTAAAATGAATGATAATGCTTCATACTGACCTCCATTATTTGTCACTTTCCCTACTGCATTTGCCGTAGCATTGATTCCTGATTGCTCAGGATTTGTTACGATTTCAAAAGGAATACTATTTGCACCTAATGTAAAATCGTCACTTTCGAAATCAAGCGGCAGAGAGAAATCTCCAGTGGCTGAACCACCATCTGTTCCACCATCTGTTCCTCCTCCGGTAGAAGAGTTCAAGGTAATATTATCAAAATATGTTACAGAATCAGATGATCTAGATTCAAAATCTGGGAATACAACAAGTCCTGTAATATCTGTGTTATTAGGGTCTCCAATAACTCCTGAAAAGTCGAACGTTAATTCTTCCCACTCATTTGTTTTAGTATTGGCTACCTTAATTTCTCCTGTAGAACCTCCAGCTCCATTCTCGAACTTAATTCCTACATCACTAATCTTAGTTTTCCAAACCCAGATCTTCACGATACTATTAGAAGCATTTAAAGTAAATGGTGTGGTTAAATTAGTAACAGTTCCTGCGAAAGGCTGCCCACCCTGTCTTGAAGTAAATTTTGCTACTGTTGCAGATGTATTGCCAGTCATGTCAGGGTTAGTGATTATTTCTAGAGCAGGATTGTCGGCATTTTCAAAAACTCTCCAACTTGAAGCTAACCCGCCATTAGCAGCAGATTCGAAATCTACCGGAAAACTGGTAGTTGTAGCAGCCGGCTCTCCACCGTCTGTACCTTCAACTTGCATGATATCATCGATATAATAAACAGAACCATCACCAGCTGGTTGTGCAGCATCATCAAATTCTGGGAAAATCACGAATTTATCATATCCAGCAGATGCATCTACAAGGGCTGAGAAATCGTAAGTTAAAGTAACCCATTGATTTGCTTCAGTAATTGTTTGGTCTAGAAATACATTTGCAGGTGAATCTGCACCTTCTTTTTCTAGTTGGAATCTTACATTAATTCCTGCTTTAGGAGACCACATTTTAAAACTAAAAGTAGTTCCCTGTGATAGATCTATATTTTGTGGAAAAATCTGGAAGATCCCTGAGTACCAAGGCGATCCAGCTCCTTTTGTAAATTCATATACTGTTGCAGAGTTGTTCCCGTTCATATCTGGATTAGAAACCGGCATTCCTGTCACAGAACTACCTTCAAAAACTCCTGAAAGAGTTGCTCCATTTTCAAATCCGATAGGGAAGTTTTCAGCAACTGTTGGAGCTCCCGTCACATCACCTTCACGCATTAAATCATCCACAAAGAAATCTCCTGCTGCGCTTCCGGCAAGGTCAAGAAATAATGAAATTGCATTATACTGTCCTTCTGGTACAATTGCAGCTCCTCCGGGATCATTATTATCCAGGTAACTTGTGGTAGCATCTGTAGCAAAATTGAAAGTTAATTCTTCCCATCCTGTTCCACCGTGAGCGGCATCAACTTCGTTAGAACGCTCACCATTTACTCCAGTTTCAAGCTTTAGAAGTACCGTGTAGGCAGTTTCAGAATATACTTTTACTGTAAGTGTTTTATTCTCACCAGAAAGATCTACAGACTCAGTTAAATTAAAGGTAATCCCTTCATATTGAGCTCCTGCCTTGGTAATCTTACCTACCATAGATTCTGTATCATTAGCTCCAGAAAGTATAGGATTGGTAACGATCTCAAAAGCAGTTTCTGCAGCACCAAATGGAACTACATTAGAAGCTGCTGCATCATCATCAAATGTCACTGGCAATTTCAGTGTTCCTTCCGCAGCTTCTACGGTTACTTCTTCAGAATACTCAACAGTAGCGGCGCCACCTCCACGTGCTACAACACGTACTGTATAACTACCTGCTTCAGCATAAACATGACTTGCTGTTTCACCATTCATAATGGTAGTAGGCTCTTCCTCATCAACATCCCCAAAGTAAACATCATATACTGTTGCATTCACAGCAGTTGGAGTTACCACAACTTCTAAAGGATTTGAAGCAGATTTCGTAATATCTACATCAAGGTCTGAAGGTGCGCCAAATGAAATAGTAACCATTCTAACAAGTTCACTGGTTAATCCAGTTAAGCCGATAGCTACAATTCTCAAATTGTATTCTCCTTCGTTGTAAGTGTGACTTACTGTTTCTCCAGGAGCTACCACTAATGGTTCTTCATTATCTGTGTCTCCAAAATAAATTTCAAACTCTGTGGCTCCTTCTGCAGTTGGAGTAACTGTGACATTTCCTTCTTCATCGTTGGAAATATCGAAAGCTGCATTCACATTTGTTGGTGCAGAAACTTCCTGTAAGGCATAAGAAATATTATCGTCGTTATCACACGAATTAAATACGCCCAATGCTAGAAATAGTACCAGTAAAACTTTTATATGCTTCATTTGTATTTTATTTTTATTAATAACCAGTATTTTGTTCCCAGTTACCTTGAGAAAATTCAAGTTCTTCAAGAGGTATCGGGAATATTTCATTTTTATTATTTTCAAAACCATCTATAGCAGCAGCTGCTCTTCCTGTTCTTACAAGGTCAAAAAACCTATGACCTTCACCTACTAATTCTAATCGCCTTTCATTGAAAATAGCATCGGTTAGATCGCTTCCTGCAGTGTTTAGATCATCTAATCCTGCACGATCACGTACTCTATTTAAATAGGTAAGTGCTAATTGATCGTTAATTCCGCCACGGTTAAGTGCTTCAGCAGCCATTAGCAATACATCTGCAAATCTAATTGCGCGGTAGTTATTTGGTTGAGTTAAATTAGCATCTCCAACATTATCATTTTGTCTAGGCAGGTATTTACGATTGTAATAACCGGTATGTTTCTCTACATTTCCAATGGTATAAGTAGCTCCTGTTGCAGCAGCCCAGGCGTCAATATCGAGAATCGAAAACTCTCTTCTTATATCGTCACTTCCAAAAAGACTATAGACTTCTTCAGTAGGAAGATTAAATCCAAATCCAGACTCGAAAACAGGACCTGAATAACCTCTTATACCTTGAAATCCTACCGCCACGTTTCCTTCACTACACTGTAAACATTCAAACCCGGCACCTTCTTCACCAGTGTACTGAATTTCAAAAACAGATTCCTGATTGTTTTCACCTTCCTGTTCAAATAAAGTACTAAAATCTGTTAGAGCATAAGGTCCGTTTTGTATAAGGTCATTCAAAACATTTGCAGATTGCTGAAATTTATCCTGATACAAATATGCTTTCCCTAATAAAGCCTGCGCAGACCCTTTTGTTGCTCTACCTACTTGAGGAGCTGTATAATCCAGGTTATCAACTGCAAAAGTCAAATCTGATTCTATCTGTGCGTACACTTCACTAACAGGAGATCTAGGAAAACTTTGCTCATCACCAAGTTGAAATCTTTGATCTCCACTTATTGGAATAGGCCCAAACCATTTTACAAGTTCAAATGTAAAATATGCACGTAGGAATCTTGCCTCTGCTATAATTCTATCTTTCCCTTCAAAATCTGTTTTATCCCTGAATTCAAGAATATAATTGGCACGTTGTATTCCAGCAAAATTCCAGTCCCATATATCATCGAGATTGTCATTCACTTCGGTATGGGTCATGTCATCTATCTGCTGGAATCCAATAACATCTGTGGCACTTTCTCCTCCACTTACGGTGTTATCTGAAGCTATTTCCCCAAGTAATACATTCACATAGGTAGCTTGTAATAAATCGTAAGTTCCAACTAATGCATTGTAATAATCCTGTTCAGAATTAAAATAGTTTTCTGAATCTATGACATACTCCTCTGTTTCGTCCAGAAATTCCTCGCTACATCCAACTAGCAAGGCGATTCCCATGAACAGGTATATCTTTTTTAGAATTGAGTTCTTTATATTCATATAATATTATTTTAGAAGTTAAGATTAAGACCAAACATATAAGTCCTAGGAACCGGATAGAAACCGTAATCTATTCCTCCACCAATCGCCTCGCCTGTAGAAGCTGAAGGATCGTAACCCTTATATTCGGTAAACGTGTACAGGTTATTTCCTGCAACGTAAATTCTTAATTTGTCTACACTAATTTTGTCCAGCAAGGTTCTAGGTAATGTGTAACCAATTTGAGCATTCTGTATTCTTACGTAAGAAGCATCTTCAACATAAAATTCTGAAAATGCATTGTTAGAAGTAGCAGCGGTGGTTAATCTTGGTACAGAATTACTAGTTCCTGGTCCCGTCCAACGTTCCAGATAATACGCTAACCTATTTACGTTTGGTTGAATTCTTTCGTAATTTCTAACCATATCATTACCAATAGATGCATATGTATATGCCGTAAAATCAAAATTCTTGTAATAGAAGTTAAGATTTAGACCCATCGTTAAATCTGGTATTGGATCTCCAATATTAGTTCTGTCTAAATTGTTAATCACTCCATCGTCATTAACATCCACAAATCTAATATCTCCTGGTTGCGCTTCAGCACCCAGATCTCTTTGGGAAGGATGAGCATCAATTTCAGATTGATTTTGAAAGATTCCATCTGTCTTGTATCCATAAAAATAACCGACTGGGAAACCAGCCTGGAATCTTGCCGGGAATGGCTGTCCTACTCCAAATTGTCCTCCAGGAAGAAAATCTGCTCCATTCACTTCTGTCACTTCATTCTCCAGGTAAGTAACGTTATAAGAAAGATTGATTCTAAAATCTTCGGAAAAATTTTCCTTATAGCTTATAGCAAATTCTGCACCCTGGTTTCTCGTAGTCCCGGCGTTTACTGTTGGAGTTCCTGCTCCTGGAGCACCACCACCAAAAATACCAGACACAGGAATATCTCTCACGAGAAGATCGTTTCTATCTTCACGGAAAATATCTGCAGTGATATCAATTTTACTATTGAATAATCTAAGATCTACACCAAAATTAATTTTTTCAGCTTCTTCCCAGTTGGCTGCTCTATTTGCGATTCTTCCTAAAGCCACACCATTCACTAATTCTCCGTCTAATATATAAGTCGCCTCTCCATTAAGTGCCGAACGATAAAATTGATTTTGACCCACTTCATCATTACCCAAGATACCGTAACTACCTCTTATCTTTAGAAAGTTAAGTGTTTCAGAATCAAACCAATTTTCTTCAGAAACTATCCAACCTGCAGTTGCAGATGGAAAATATCCTACTCTGTTATCTGGACTAAATCTGGTAGATGCATCGCGTCTCAACATCCCCGAGATTAAATATCTTCCTTTAAAGTCGTATTGTAATCTACTGAAAAACGACAGCTTTCTAATATCATAGACATATGAGCTATTGTTCAAACCATCATTCGTACCTGTTGTAAGGCTAATATCAGCGAATTCAAATGAATTGTTTGGAACATCGTACCCGGTAGCATATAAACCGTCGCCCCAATTTCTTATAACGGTCATACCACCAGTGAAAGTAACGTGATGATCCTCGTTTATTACATCATCATAGGTTCCAAAAAGGTCATATGTATAAGAATTATCATTAATTCTATTTTGATTTACGGTACTTCTAGGATTATTAAACACCTTTCCTGGTCCGTAAATTTCTGCTCCAATCTGTGGATTGAAAACTTTAGAATCACTTTTTGATAAATTATATCCAATTCTTGAAGTGAAAACAAGTTCTTCAATAGGAGTAAAATTCAGAACAAAATTTCCATTTAACTTGTCAAGATTATAATCATTAAATGTATTCTCAATTTGAGAAATAGGATTAATAATTTCATTTCCAAGAGAACCTTGAAGATCCTGATCTGCTAAACCGAAAGTTGGAGCAAAGTTTAATGCGTTAAAAAGCACAGAACCTAATCCATTTTCGTTGATCGACTTTCGTCCTATATTGGTATAAGTCGAATTAATTTGAATATCGAAATTGTCACTTATATCTACCCCAAGGCTAACTCGTGCAGTATTTCTTTTAAATCCAGATTTATCACCACCTACTATTCCTTCCTGATCAAGATGCGAAGCTCCAACCGAGTAAGTAACTCTCTCACTACCACCAGTAAGGCTCAAATTATGATTTACTATTGGCGCTGTATCAAATACTGCGGATTGAAAATCTGTTCCCTGCCCAAAAGCACTAACATCTGGATAAGGTAGACGCTGACCTCCATTTGCAAAGCTTTCATTTCTAAGGAGGGCATATTCTACCTCATTTAATACAGGAATTTTTCTAGATGCTTCCTGCATTCCATAATAAGTTTGGAATGCCACTTTAGGCGCAGTATTCTTTTTCCCTGTTTTGGTAGTTACCAATACAACACCATTCGCACCAGCAACACCATAAATCGCTGCCTGTGCATCTTTAAGAATAGAGATAGATTCAATATCATTAGGGTTCAAAGTATTTAAATCACCCTGATACCCATCGATTAAAACTAAAGGTCCGTTTTCTCCATTCGAAGCAACTCCCCTAATATTAATGTTAATCCCTGCACCCGGAGCACCGGAAGAAGGAGTAACATTTACCCCGGCCGCAGTACCTTGTAAGGCCTGTTCAACTTTAATAGGTTGAAGTTCATCTATAGTTTTATTATCAACTACAGATACAGCGCCGGTAACATCTTTTCTTTTCTGCGTACCATAACCAATAACGACTACTTCGTTTAAAGCTTCGGAATCAGTTAGAAGTTGAACATCGATCATTTGCTGATCATTTACTGTAATTTCCTGGGTTTGAAAACCAATGTAGCTAAACTGAAGTACATCTCCAGAGGAGATATCCTGAACTGTATAATTTCCGTCGAAATCGGTAGTTGTACCGCGCGACTCATTTTTTACAATTACATTAACTCCCAGTAAAGGCATTCCGTTCTCATCAGTAACATTACCGCTAACCGAAAACGATTGCGCGTAAGCACCGAAAAACCCGCTTAGAAATACAATCAAAAGACAGGTAAATTTCCTCATGTGTTTTAAAATTAAATTTGCTTTTACAATATATTAACATGTAGTGTGTAGAGAGCATTTTCAACCTTTACAAAATATCTACAATTATAGATTTATCAATTTTTAGCGTCTCGAATTACAGAAACCGCAACAAGGATAGGCATTAGATGCTATAATCAGGGAAACTGTCTAATGTGTTAAAGTTTAGGAATTTAAATGAATGTAGAGGTAATGTAGAGTTATTTCCTACAGTTGTAAAGGTTATAAAGAGAGAATGTATTCGGTTAAATTCGTTTCGCGATCAAGATTCATCTTTTTACGCAAACGATATCGTTTAATTTCTACACTTTTCACCGAAATATTTAGCAGAGGAGCAATTTCTTTAGAGCTAAGATTCAGTCTCAAATAAGCACATAATTTGAGATCGTTAGAAGTAAGCTCCGGATGTTTTGATTTAATCTTTTTGAAAAAGTCTTTATCAGCATTGCTAAATGCTTTTTTGAAGAATTTCCAGTTGTCTTCTTCACTAATATCCTTATCGATGGTATTAATTACCGATTGTACTTTTCCGGTTTTTTCGTATTCCTTCAGTTGATCTTTAATCTTGGTTAGAAACTCGTTCTTCTTGATAAGGCTCATGGTCGTTACCGCCAGTTCCCGGTTTTTACCAGCCATCTCCTGTTCCAGTTTCTCATTTTGCAACTTGATGATCTCTTTTTCAGCCTCCAGGTTCTTCAGTTTAAGGGCGCGTTCATTTTCTGCCAGATATTTGCGATGATGTCTTCTGTTCATTAAATGAACCGCATAAAGAATAAGCANAAAGATCANGACATATAAAATGATGGCGCCAGTACTTAAATAGAAAGGTCTCTCTACGGTAAATGATATGATTGCAGGTTCAGTTTCAGAATTACCAACCCGGGCTTTAACCTCAAAAATGTAATCCCCAAAATTCAGATTCTCGTATGAGACCTCATGTTCTTCAGTCCATACACTCCAGTTCGAAGAAAGACCAACGAGACGGTAACTGTATTTGGTGTTGGTGTATTTTTTGAAGATCGGCGCGCTAAACTCAAATTTCAGGTTGTTACGACGGAATGGAAGTTCTATCTCTTCCGAAGAATTTAAAGAAACTCCGAGTGAATCTACAGAGCTTGCTGTAATTCGATCTACGCTGATCTCGAAATCCTCAAAATCCAAATCTGCCGCTGTATCATCAAAGCTTACATAACCATTGGCAACTCCAAGTAAATACCTGTCATTATTTAATTTATTAATGTTCTCATACCCTACCGCAATATTCCTATAGTCCTGGTCAATAAAAATATAGTCAAGCTGGTAATCACTGCCAATTCCCTCAGGCTCAATTGAAAAAATCCCTTCTTCGGAAAACCCCCAAAGAACATCATCTTCCTCCACGATCATTCTACCGGAAACCCTTTCCACATCGCTTACCAGATGATTTAAAGAATTATCCAGATCGAATCGATCTTCAACCTGATCAAATTTGTAAATATTGGCGAGGCTACTATAATATAAACTATCATTGAAATGAAATACTCCGGAAGTTATTCCAGATTCCTCTTCAAACTTGTAGTTGATGGTATTAGAAGCAGCGCTTAGCGAATCGTTAAGCTGAAGATTAAAAACTCCTTTATGCTCATTACCTATCCAGATACTGAGATTCTTATCAACCACAATACTTTTGGAGGAATGTGGAAAGTTATTCAGCATAGGCAGATCTTCAAACCCTGAATACTCTTTCCGTAGAAAACTGATTCCATTATAATGTCCCTGTATATAGAGGTCCTCCTTATACTTCTTAACGATCCAGGTTCCTAGCCGCTCGCTGATCTTATTTGCAGTGGCGCCTTCAACCAGGAACGTCCCACTATTATGNCCACAAAACAGNTTACCGTCGATCTCATCCAGAAACCAGACCTGTCCATTAGTTCCTGGTATTAGCTGAAATTCTTCGGAATCATCCTCTTTCACATATAGTCCCTGGTTTGTGCCCAGGTATAACAAATCGTCTTTTTTATATGAATCGTAGACTGAGCCAATTTTACCCCTGTTATCCTGAAAAGATCTAAATGTAGACCCAAGGTCAATGACGCTAATTCCGTAATCTAGTCCTGTCCATACATTCCCAGACTGATCAAGGTGCAAATCCAGGGTTGTATTATTTTGCAAAATATTATTCTGATCAAATCTACCAATGATCCTGCCATCCTGCGCGATCTCAATCACACCACTTCCTACTGTTCCCAGTACTAGATTTCCATTATCAAGATCCAGTGCATCGAGCGCATTTGGTTTTCCAATACTTTCACTAAGCTGTCCATAAAACTGTTCCAGCAAACCTGATCGAATTTTATAAAATTCTGAATTCCCGGTAATAATGGAAAGCCCATCCTCATCGAGATCGTATAAATGCATGATCGCAATATCTCCTAATTGCTCCCCGCTAATAATTTGCCTGGGCTGGCCTTTTTCAAATTTGTACAATCCTTCGCCAACAAGCTGAAAGTAAAGTTCATCTTCAAAATTGAAAATATTGGAAACAGGTTTCCCTGTTGGATTTGCCATTTTCGTAACCTCATCACGTTCCAGATCGTATAGATATATGCCTGCAAAACTTCTAAAAACAACCTGTCCATCTATATATTCAATATCCCAGAATTGTTCGCCATCATTAAGATCAGGGAACTTTGAGATAAGACTTTGAAAAACCAGCTCTCCGTTATTTGTTGGAGTCCAATATCCCGCTTCCATGTAAGCTCCCGTGAAGATTTTTTCTTTTACAACTTTTACAGATCTAACTATAGATTTATTGGGTACCGGGTATAATCTCCAACGCTCGCCATTATATTCAAGCAAACCTGTGCTATTTGCGAAATACAAGTTCTTGTTATCAGCCTGGGAAATCATCCAGTTCTGATTGCCTGCGGAATAGTCATTGGGGCTGAAATTGGTAACCGGAGGGAGTTCCTGCGCATACGTTTGCAGATTACATACTAAAAGTGCGCTAAGAATAAGCATGAACAGCATTATTGAATGCTGGATCTCAAAAACATTAAACTTAAACTGAATCCTGAACAATTGCAGATATACCTTTAATTAGTAAAAATTTTAGGAGTGGTTGTTAAAGTATTATAAAGAGCTATGACATCCTAAATTAAATGAATTTTTTTGAAGGTTATTAGCAGAATACTACTACTATACTGAATTCAATCAAACTCCTACCTTCAATGAGCATAATTACTAAACTAACCCTACAAACACAAGTCGGCAGCAAAACTTTATTTCTTGGAATTCTATTCGCATTTCTTGGAAATATGACCGGATATTCTCAAACGAATTCGAAANAGGTCGTGCATTCTGTTTATGTCACTTCCAATACAGGACTTCGTTCTAATGAAGATAATAAGCAAATACTCGATCAAATCGTAAAGTCCTCCCAGGCAGGTGAATCTAACAGTTTGGTGATGGTCGGGAATATCGTACCACAAAGTGGGTTTCCAGACAAGGATAACGGACGTTCTCGGGTGGAAACAGATTTAAAGAAAAATCTGCTGGATAAGATTAAAGATTTTAACGGAAAGATCATTTATACCCCTGGCTATAATGAATGGCAGGAAGACGCTCCAGATAACATCGATGACCTGGAATCCTTCTTACAGGATACCCTGGAATCTGATTTCTGGCCAAATGATGGTTGCCCAATTGAGAGTGAAAGCCTNAGTGACGATGTGCAGCTTATAATGATAGATTCTCAATGGTATATCGAAAACTGGGATGATCATCCTTATATCAATAACAAATGTGAGATCAAAACAAGGCTTCAGTTTCTGGATGAATTTAATGATGAATTAGAGGATAGCCAGAGAAAAACAGTTCTTGTAGCTGTTCATCATCCTGCGATGACGCAAACCAAAATTGGATTTTTAGAAAAGATGTTAGGTCATGGTACCCAAACAAGTCGCAATCCGCAACTAAAAAAACTGATGGGTAGTCTCGAAGCGCTTGCCAGACAATATAATGATGTCATTTTCCTNTCAGGTAAAGATAAAAATCTTCAGTTCGTACATGATGACGGGATCGAACAGATCATTACTGGNGTCACTAAAGAAATTGAGAAGGCNAGACCAGATAAAGAAGAAGGTGATTTTGTAAGTTATGAACTCGGTTATGCCAAGATCAATATCTACAAGAACGGGGCATCAAACGTAGAATATTTCTCGGTTTCCCCAGAAGGTGAAAAACAGATCTACAGTTACGAAATGGCGAGGGAACGACCAACTCTAGACGAAGTAGAATGGCCAGATACCAAATTAGGTAAAACTACTACCACTTCTGTTTACACNGAAGAAGAAACCAATAAGGACGGACTTTACAAAGCACTGTGGGGAGAACATTACAGATCTCTATACAGCAAAAAATTTGAATTCCCTGTTCTTTATTTAGATACTATTCCGGGGAATATGAAAGTACTGGGTGCCGGAGGTGGACATCAATCAAGATCGCTGGGATTCATTGATGACGATGGACACGAATATACTTTGAGAGCTTTGAAGAAAAGTGCACTTCAGTTTTTGCAGACTACCGTGATCACAAATCACTATGTTGAAGATTATTTAGAAAACACGGTAGCTGAACGATATGTACAGGATTTTTACACTACAGCTTTTCCTTACGGTACTTTCCCGGCAGGAAAATTTATGGACGAACTTAATATTTTCCACCCNAATTCTGAACTTTACTATGTTCCGAAGCAGGAAGCACTCGGAGTTTATAATGAGGAATATGGTGACGAACTATATATGTTCGAAGCACATATTGGAGGAGAAAACAAAGATCTACCAATTTTTGATGGAGCTGAAGATATCCTGAACTCATCAGATCTACTTCTGGAAATGCAGGAATCAAAAGAGGCTTATGTAGATGAAGAGATCTACATTAGAGCAAGGCTTCTCGACATGTTCCTGGGTGACTGGGATAGACATGAAGGACAATACGAATGGGCAGAATTCGAGGANNANGAAGGTATGAAAAGATATGTGCCCATTGCAAAAGACCGTGACCAGGTATTTTCTAAAACTGATGGTTTTATACTATCCTTACTTCGTGTAGGTTTCCCTCAAATTAGAGCGATGGAACCATTTACAGAAACTGTAAAAAGACCAAATGGTTCAACCATGCTGGATACTCATTAGACAAAGCAGTAATTCGAGAAAATAACTGGAATACCTGGAAGGAACAGGCTGAATATCTACAGAATACACTTACAGATGAAATTATTCAGGAAGCTTTCGATGTATTACCTGCAGATATAGCAGATGATGAATACGTAAAGGACATCAAAAGCACTCTTGAGGTAAGAAGAGGGAATATGATGGAGATCGCACGTGAATACTACGATTACCTGGTGAAATTTGATATCTTCCTTGGAACCGAAGATGATGATGCTTTTCTTATCTCTCGTAAACCTGACGGAATTACGCAAATAGAGCTAACCAATGAAGATGGAAAAGTAGTTGCTCAAAAAACTTACGATAGTGAGGAGACCAAAGAAGTATGGATCTATGGACTTGATGGTGATGATGAATTTAAGATCGTAGGTGAAGGTTCTTCNCTAGTAAAACTAAAAGTTATTGGTGGCGAAGAGAATGATATTTATGACTTTCAGAATACAAAAAAGGCNAAACTTTACGATTACAANAGNAAGGATAACACCATAAAAACTTCAGGTGCAAATAAAATGCTTGTAGACTCTTACGATATCAATAACTACGATCCTAAAAAGAGAAAAAGTAACCAATTCACCTTTTTTCCTAGTGCCGACTTTAACTCAGACCAGGGATTCAGCTTAGGGGTTAAAAATACCTTTACGACCTATGGTTTGGTTCGTAATCCATTTACTTCTCAACATAATCTCTCTGCAAACTACTATTTTGCGACCCAGGGATTTGATGTTGGCTACTATGGCGAATTCGCAAACGTATTCTATAAATGGAATTTAGGAGTAGATGCCTATTATTCAAGTCCGAATTTTGTGATTAACTATTTTGGAACAGGAAATGATACAGAGTATGATGACGACGATATTTCCAGAGATTTCAACAGGGTGAAAATTGAACAATGGAGAATTGCACCTTCACTTATATATAGAAAGAACAATAATGTATTTTTCAGTATTAAACCAATGATCGAATCGAAGCAGGTTTCTTACGATGCAAATAGAATTGTAGCCGAAACTTTTGATCAGGATAATGATGTTTTTGAAGAACAACTTTACGCTGGTGCAGAGGTGAATTACAACTATTATAATAAGGATAGAGTTGCATTTCCATCAAGAGGGATTGAAGTGGATCTAACCGCGGGTTATAAAAGCAATATTGATGAGTTTGACAATAAATTCGCTTACGTAAGACCTATGCTTTCTTTAAATTATCCATTACACGAAAGTGGTTTTGCGGCTATTGCGACAAAAATAGGTGGTGAAGCGATCCTGGGAGATGAGTACGAATTCTATCATGCGGCNACACTTGGCGGCGGAAATAGAAATACGCTTAGAGGTTATCGTAATGAACGTTTTAATGGTAAATACGCATTCTATCAGAATATTGATATTCGAAGTGGGATCGCTCAATTCAGAACTAATTTTATTCCAATTCGTATGGGAGCCAGCATTGGTTATGACTACGGTAGAGTTTGGGTAGATGAAGATGATAGTAACGAATGGCATTCCAACGTGGGTGGATCGATCTTTATCAACGCGTTCAAAGCCTTTACCGGAAACATTGGATACTATGTTGGGGACGAAGGAGGTCGTTTGAACTTCACCGTGAACTTTGACTTCTAGTTCTCGATACTATAAATTTAAGCCACACCTTACAGTGTGGCTTTTTTGGTTATAATTCTTTTGCCAGTTCTTCTATAGATTCTACCAATAGATCGGGTTCTTTCGCCAATCGAAACGGAAATTTTCCCGGTCTGCGTACAAAAGCTGTTTGCATTCCAGCCCTTCCTGCTCCGGTTATATCCCATCCATGAGCAGCAACCATCATACAATCGCTTTTATTTACTTCGGAAGCATCTACAATGTATTTATAACTATCAAGATGAGGTTTGTATTTCTTCACGTTCTCAACGCTTTCAATATGATCTAAGAAATGATCAATTTCAGCAAATTCCAATTGTTTTCGAAGTACATCTGGCTTACCGTTACTGTAAGCTATCAGTTTAAACCCTGAATCTTTTAAGTTTTTTAAACCCGGTATCACATCTGGATAAGCTTTAAGCCTGGTGATGGGTTTCAAAGTCTCTTGTAATTCTTCTTCGGAAAGTTCTAAATCATATTTCAGAGCGTTCATCCTTAATACCTCCTGGGCTATTTGACTAAAGTCGTGATAGGAATTACTTACCGTCTCTACCAAGGTATACTGTAAAAGTTCGGCAAACCAGATATCAGATGCATATTCCTTACCCAGGGTTTTATTGATGCTTTCCTTCAGCGGAGACAGATCGAGAAGAGTTTCGTTCACATCGAAGATGAGTACTTTAGGAGTAGATTTCATTTCGTTTTTTAGATAAAAATACAAATCTTAATTCCGAAATAAAACCAGGTAATATTAAAGCTGAAGAGTTCTAACTAATAAGGTGCTGGCGGATTCAAAGCCGAAGTATTACTCAACTGCTCTCCCGTGAATTCCTCTTCCTCAATTATGGTAACTGAATCTGAATAGGTACTGGACGTAATTAAAAATATAAGAAGACTGATAGCGATTAGAAATAGAGCTTTAGTGAGAACAGATAAATACTGAACCTGTCTATCGATTTTAACTTCGTCCTGAAGACTTGCAACTATGGTTGGTTTCATAGCATAAATACTATGTAGCAGATAGGGCACTACAGGTTAATAATAAGTTCTTTCCAGGTAGGGTTAATTTGGATAATTTAAAATAGGAATCTAATTAACTGACTGCAAGTCTTTTATCAATTAAAATAAATAGGATATCAACAGGTAGAAAACTCCAAATTGCTGATGTTTACTGCATTAAACCGACTTATAAACAATTTAACACTTTCGAAATATATCGATTAAGTGCAAATTAAACAGATCGAATACGCTAATAGTCAGATAGTTAGTTGCAGATGAATAGGCAAATAGCATTCACTTTACAGACATGAATTGCAGAAGTAACTCAATCATAGAATATCATTGCAACTGAGAATTTGTATAAGAAAAAATCGTAGCCTCACCAGGGCTATATACCCTACCCTGTTGCCCTTTATTTTTGGACTTTACCTTGTTGTTCTTTTAACTGTTGACGATCTGCGAAATTTTAGGTCACTGATTATCAATTCGTATCAAATTTAATCAAAAAAAACATATAAGATTCTTCACACAATTTAAAGATCATTTAATTCTAAAAATAGGATTGATATTTTAGAATCAGAAGACTCCTAAAAATTAACCAATACAATTTAGACTATTTCTAAATAAATAATTAGGCCAAGCATTTACCAGCCCTTTAAATGCTTTTCATCTACCTTATGATACCTTTAATCGATATATATCCGTCATTTATGTTAATTTGATAATAATTTTTTTATAGTTTTAACAATCCCTACTCGACTTAATTTAAAATTTTTATCATGAAAAATGTATTCCTTTTTCTTCTAGGATCATTATGTTTTGGTACAATCTACGGCCAAGATTTAGTGTTTTCCTACGACGCCGCTGGCAATCAAATTTACAGAGGTCCTAACACGCAGTCTTCGAGCACTACACAAAAGATTTTGACGACGAAAACGTCAGAAGAAATTGAAGAACAAACCTTGGCACAAGAAGAACTTATAGCGATATCTGCCGCTCCAAACCCTACTGCCAGCATTATAAATTTGTACTGGAAAAATTTAGCTGATCAGTTTTTTACCGATATGACGCTTCACACATATTCGAATCAGGCTCTATTATCTACAAGTCTGAGACGAAGTACGAGCCAATTCCAAATTGACCTTTCACGCTATCCTCAAGGTATATATATAGCTGTTTTCACCACTAATACTGGATTTAAGCAATCATATAAAATCATTAAAAAATAAATCATGAAAATAAAATTACTTCTCCTTCTATTTTCATTCTTTGCCCTACCTCTCTTTAGCCAAAATGAAAATGCCAATTCAAATTCCCAAAAAACTTTTAAAGTTAAAAAACTCAAGCCTATAAAGCGAAATTATAAGGATAATGGTAACAACAGTTCATTTTTAAATTCATCAAGTGCCAATCGATTAAATTCCCATGGCGGAGCTGAAATTAGTGAAACACCTGGAGAGTTATCCGTATCACTAACAGGAGGTGCAAACTATTCTGTTCCCATTAAGGTCCCACCAGGGATTAATGGTGTAGAACCGGAAATTGCCCTTTCATATAATAGCCAGGGAGGAAATGGTCTTGCAGGGTATGGTTGGAATATATCGGGCTTATCCGTAATTTCAAGAATCCCAAAAACTAAATATCATGATGGTGAAGTTGGTAATGTTGACCTCTCCCAAAATGATCGGTTCTCATTCGATGGTCAAAGACTAGTCTTAAAAAGTGGCACCTACGGAGCTAGTGGATCCACCTATGAAACCGAAAATTATTCAAATGTAAAAATTGAAGCTTTTTCTAGTTATTATAATGGTCCGGGATATTTTAAGGTTACTTATCCAGATGGTTCATTTGCATATTATGGACAAACCTCAAATTCTAGAACTAGAATGGATTATGCAATCACTTATTGGCAAAATCCACAAGGGGTTAGAATAAGCTATGAATACTCAACCTCATATAACTCCCTTAGTATAAGTAAGATTAAATATGGAGCTCGTTTAACCAATACTCCCATCAATGAAATTCAATTTGAATATAAAACAAGAAAAAGAAAGGAACAATCTTATGTTGGCGGGGTGCGTTTCGTTAGAAACTCACTTCTAAGTAAAATCAAAGTTTTAGGTGATGGAGTAGGTTTTCGAAATTATGAACTAACACATTTGGCCAATAGTTTAGGGTACGAAAGATTATGGATGGTTCAGGAGAAAAGTGGAAACAATCTTGAAAGCTTCGATCCAATTACTTTTAGTTATCAAGAAACTTTTTCTCAAACTTTGGTGGCTGAGGCTACCGGTGATATTGGCTTAAACAATGTTGAGCAAAGGAATGCAATAGCTACTCCATTTGATGCAGGCGGTGAAGGGGTAATGGATTTTACTATACATGCGAAATCTATTTCCACAAGAGATAAGTTTTGGATGTTTGAAAATGTTCGGGATGAAAATGGATCTTTTATTTTTCCTTATCAAGTAACAGTTGGAACATTTCAAGAATTGTTTCCTGTTTCTTATCTATCTCATGCCAACAAGATTTTACCGGGACAAGGACTTGCGGTTGTTCAAAATAATGGTACTTCCGATGTCGATTTCAGGATTTTATCCAAATCAGCTACTGGGATATATCAACAATATGAAAAAACCTGGTCTGCTCCTACGTATACCAGTCAATATAGCTGTGAAAGAACAGGATTACCAAGCAGAGTCCCATTAGAATATATTTCTGGAGATTTCGATGGTGATGGCTTAACGGATGTTATTGCTATTACTAAATCTTATACCACCACAAACTGTTACCAAACACTACCTCAACCCGGTGATCCTCCTTGTGAACTAGAGCCATTTGAACCGAACCTAGCTAAATCGACAGATGAAAAACCTTCCAATGGAAATACTGGTAAGAAAGATGGTAAAGAATTGATTAATCAAAGGATTGAACCCATAGATGGGGGTTGTTGTCATTGCGATACTTATTCCTATAGCAGCTCAAAGGCATATTTTATTAACCTTCGAAGAGATGTTACCTCGAATTTTGTAGGTTATGCTGGCTACCTCAACTCAACCCTAAGTTCAAGTGATCAGTTAATTACTGCTGATGTAAATGGAGATGGTAAAACAGATATCCTTCAAGTAAAAGATGGAATGGTGTATGTTTATTCCTTGAATAATAATGAAAGTTTAACCCTTCTATTTTCTTATTCTAGCTCTTATATTGATAAGGATTATCCAATTTTATTAGGGGATTACAATGGGGATGGCAAAACTGATTTTATGTATCCGACCAATGATAATTCAACTTATTTTGCCACTTTTTTATCCACAGGGACCACCTTCTATCGTTACAACCAGTATCAGCCTTTCACTTATAAAAAAACTTATTTTGATGGTGGTGATGGTACAGGAACCATGTATTCTTATAATTTAATTCCTACTGATATTAATGGTGATGGAAGAACAGATATTATTGATTATAGAACGACCACATATAATAGTAGTTCTTCGGGAACTCAGACTATAAAAACTTACAACAATACATCTCCTTCGTCATCTTATGGGAATCCGAAATTTGTTTACGAAGATACACGAAGTCAAACGGGATATTTAAAGCACTATCCGATTCCAATTTTTCTGAATTCAGAACAGAGTAACTTCAATTTGGAGTTTTGTTCTATCAGTCATGAAAGTATCACTGCTTTTGAATTCCAAAAGGATAATAGAGAAGACATGCTCTTAAGAACTGTTGGACAAAATGGCGTATATCATTCAATAGACTACGCTGAATTAAATGAAAACTACTCTAATCCTTATTATGCAAATATCTATTCTTCAACCTATGATGAAATATATCCAAATGTGGATATTCATTACGCCCCAGGATTTAAACTTGTTAAAAGTCTAACCAGAACTGGTAGTGGTCTTACTACAATAAAAAAAGAATTTTTATATCACGGTGCGGTAACTAATAAATCTGGATTAGGCTTTTCGGGGTTTAAGGGTTTTGCTTCAACCAACTGGCATACTGATTTCAATGATCGTATTTTTGAGGTAGGAATTTATTCTCCTGAATTAAGGGGGTTGCCAACCCAAGAATATAGCACCACAGATTATCCAAGTTTTAATTATGCACCATCCAGTTATGTATCTAAAACGGATTATACTTACAGTACCCCGCAGGTTTTATCTAATAAAGTTTTTAAAGTATACAAAACGGGGTCTTTATTTCAAAACTCATTGAACGGGAGTAGTATTAATATGAGTTTCACCTATGATAGTTATCTCAATCCGAAAGTAATTACAACCAATTATTCTACTGGTGAAACTGAAAGAAAAGAATTCACTTATAGCAATTCTACTGGAAGCAATTATTACATAGGTAGGATTGTAAACAAAATTAATATTTCGACTATCGATGGTAATTCTTTTAGCAAAGAAGAGTCTTATACGTTTGGTTCTTCAGGGTTAATTTCTAATAAAGTTTTGAAAGGTAATGGCAGCAGTACAAAAAAGTTTGACTTTTCATATGATATTTATGGAAATATAACTGAAAGTATCTACACCGCACCGGGGGAAACTGCGGTGACCACTTCTATGGAGTATGATAGTACGCATCGATTCATGACTAAGAAGACAGATCATGAAGGGCTGGAATCATCTTATAATTATAATACCAACAATGGTTTATTAAATTATGAAATTGATCCTTTTGGTTTTCAAACTTCATACGCTTACGATAGCTGGTTTAGAAAAACCTCCATTTCTGATCAAACAGGGACCACTACCATAGACTATGAAAAATCAGGTAATGAGTATACAGTGACGACTACCTTGCCAGATGGTTCCTCATCTAAATCACTGTTTAATAATTTATATCAACTTATCGAAAAAAGTTCTAGGGACGTAACTGGACAATGGATAAAAGTTCAAACCAAATATGATCATCTAGGCCGAACTATAAAAAAGAGCGAACCATATATTTTTGCCGCTGGCCAGTGGAATACAACAGAATATGATATTTATGGAAGAGTAATTAAAAAAACTAATCATAACGGAGAAGTCATTGATATTTCTTACAACGGATTGGAATCAACTGTAAATAATGGTAGCAAAACAGAGATCATAACCAAAAATGCAAAAGGTAATATCACTGAGAAAAGCACTTCCAATACTGGTACCATTTTTTATACATATTTTGGAAATGGAAAAATTAAAAAGGCGGACTTTAATGGTCTGAGCTTAGTAGTTGAACAAGATGAATGGGGTAGAAAAACAAAATTAACTGATCCGTCAGCTGGTGTTTACGAATATGAGTATGACGGTAATAGTAATGTTACTCAGGAAACTAATCCTAATGGAACTGTTACCAGCACTTTTGATGCTAGCGGAAGAATTTTAACTAAATCTTACGCAGGGAATAGTTCTATGGAAATCATATATAATTATGACTCTACCTCCAAGTTGCTTAACTCTATTTCGATGACAGGCGGCGGGAATAATAGTACCTATACTTATAATTATGATGCGCAAAGGCGAATTACATCGGAACATGAACAAACTCCATTTGCTGAATTCCTAACTGAATTTACATATAATTCATTGAATCAAGTTACCACTGAAAAGTACACTGCAACCAGATCTGGGAACTCTAGTACCAAACGAATTAAAAATTTTTACGAATATGGCCAGTTAAAAAGTATAAGGGATTATAGTAGTAATAATTTGATATGGGAGATTGAATCCCTAAATCATAGAGGTCAAAGATTGGTTGAGAACTATGGGAATAATTTACAGAAAGAGAGCAATTATGACAACAATGGTTTTTTAACAAGCCTTACATCCAAGAAAAACCAGTCTGGTAGTTGGAACGATATTATAATTTTGGGATATGATTTTGACGACCAAAGTGCAAATCTCAATTCCAGAACGAATTCATTATTCAACTGGTCAGAAAATTTCGCCTACGATGATCTTGACAGACTTATTGATTTTAATGACAATATAGGTTCGAACTCTCAAGATTATGACAGTTATAACAGAATCTCCCAAAACTCGATGATTGGTACCTACAGTTATGCAGGAAATTCTTTTCAGCAAACTTCGCTAGATTTCAATAGTGCAGGGCAAAACTATTATAATAACCTTGCACAGCAAACAGTGAGTTATAATTCATTTAAAAAACCCATTGAAATATATGAATATGGGAAGGATCGAATTAGTTTTCAGTACAATGCTTTTACAAATAGATCCAATATGTTCTATGGTGGTACAGAAACAGATAAAAATCAAAGAAAATTTGTAAAGCATTATTCAGCCAATGGCAAGATGGAAATCAAATTCGATACCGAAACATCTTTAACTACCTTTTTTACATATTTAGGAGGCGATGCATATACAGCACCTGCAGTTTTTCGAAAAGAAACGGGAGGTACATCTACTTCAGAAACATTGTATTTACATCGAGATTATTTAGGATCAATCTTGGGAATTACTGATGAAAATGGTGTATTCAAGGAGAAACGACATTTTGACGCATGGGGAAAACTGGTAAAACTAGAAGATGGTAATGGAAATGCTTTAAACAATTTTAAAGTTTTAGATAGAGGATATACAGGTCATGAGCACTTAATGGGAGCAGGCCTGGTACACATGAATGGGCGATTATATGATCCTATCCTACACCGATTTCTAAGTCCGGATAATTATGTGCAAAACCCCTCCGACCCATTAAGTTTCAACAGATATTCATATGTTCTTAATAACCCTTTAAAATATATCGATCAAAACGGTGAATTTTTCGTAGCTGCATTGATAGGTGCTGCTATTGGGATAATTACCAACGGTATTACGAATTTAATAAATGATCAGCCATTTTTTAAAGGCGCCGTAGTTGCCGGAATATTTGGAGCAATAGGGGGTGCCGCAGCGCATGGTATCGGGACATTGGCAAATAATATTGCCTCAACACTTGCAAATTCAATGTCCTCAGGGATGGTGAGCTTAACTACTTCTGCGTTTCAAGCCGGGGCCCATGCGGTGTTAGGAGGTGGACTATCTTTAGCACAGGGAGGTAAGTTTGGTGCAGGAGCCCTATCTGGAGCTTTTAGTTCAAGTTTTGCCTCGCTTACAGGAGGTCTCATGAAGAATATTGGGAAATTCTGGAAGGTTGTTGGTGTTACAACAACAGGAGGTATTTCTGGAGGAGTCGGTAGCGTAATCGGCGGAGGAAATTTTTGGGCAGGTTTTCGACAGGGAGCCATATCCGGCGGATTAAATCATGCAGCCCATTTCATACAACAAAAAATAGCTTCAAAAATCCTTATTTCCAAAATAGAAAAGGCCATTCAGGCAGAAAGAGAATCTATGTTAAGATTTATAAATTCAGATCCTGATTTTCCTTCACCAAAAGGTTTCAGTCGAATTGATTTTAATATAAAGGATTACCCATATAATGACAGTTTCTTGGGAGATAATGAATATTCCAATCTTGCTGGTGAGATAAATGTTGGAGGGAAAAAAATTCAGATTAATGCAACATACAATGCACGTCCCGATAACTTTGTAAGTTATATTGAACACTTAGGATCAGGTGCAACTCCATTTGGTGCAGTTTTAGTTAATTCCTTTGCTTTAAAAGGTTCCGGTACTGTAGTACGAATCAGCATCCCTAATAATTCAAGTTATCAATACGTAAAAGATTATCTTTATAAATAAATTTTAAAAATGAAATATTTACTAAGCCTTGCCATTTTATTATTGATTTGTTGCAGTCCGCCAATAAATGAAGATGCTATTTACGTAAGTAGTTACATGGTAGATGAGAACGGAGAAACTCAAGCACCAAACTATTCAATAATTCAGAAAAAAAATGATTCATTATTTTATATTGATTTATATAAAACAAATAGCAAAAAAATTGTTGGTCAAATTCCTGAAGGAAAGACTGAAGCAGTAATTAACAACATGAAATTTAGTTTTAAAGAAAATGCTCTGGAAGTTTCCAATTCGGAATTCAAATCTTTCTATAGAATTTTGGAAAGTAAAGCTCGTGATTTGAAAATTAGTGAGTCTTACTTTCTAAATCAACAATTTATTTTGAAATCCAACTATACGAATGATACAATTATTTTTAATAACTCCAGTAGTTATCAAAATTTAACCTCTGAGAATTATAACCGATGGTCATTAGCTGAAGTTGAAGGATACCAAGTATTGTGGTTAGATCTTCGATTTGATGAGGTACCGTTAATTATTCAGTCTAAAAATGATAAAATGATCAAGGCTACTCTTTATGCTTTAGAAAAAGAAGAAGTTACCTTAAAAAAGGTAGGAGAAACAGATTGAAACGGATGCTTGCTATTAACAGCTTAAACAATGAAAATGTCACTTGCAACAAATAAAATTTAATAGATATTTAAGAACAGTTCTGGCTATCCTCAATTGAGAATTATACGGTTTTAAATGAACAGTTTAAATGATTTAAGTGCTGGAGAAAAATTTCTAATTCATGCACATCGTGCTTTAGCCATCTTTAGAGAAAATGGATACAGACCATCCAAATTTAATATCTCAGGCAAAGGTGATTTTTTCATAACGATTGAAAATAAAAGACTGCAAAGGGAAATTTCGTTGATAGAGGATTCCAATGGGTTTTTGGACTTAGTAATTAAGAAAAAAGGATTATTCACAAAGCCTCATTCTTTCAAAAAGAAATCTAATATTAAATATAAGGGCGTTTATCATTTTATGAAAAATATTAAGGCTAATGAAGATTTTATGGACCGAGCTTTAAAATGAAAAGAATGTAATCAGTGCAACATGTTTTAGATATGTAAGTGTTTCAAAATCCGGTTTTTTAGTTCTAAGTTAAACTGGGGAATAGCAATAAAATAACAAGCAGCGCATTGTTATGCACTATTCCCCTTATTTTTAAATCATTTATTACTTAAGGATGGCCAATCTTTTGTTATATAAATCAGTATTAATATTTTTCACAGAAACCTTTTTTCAGCAAAGTAAATTCGCTTTTTTCGCATAAAAGGTTAATTTTCAAAAACAATTAACACCTTAATACTAAAGATTAAAAAGACTAATTTCCTAATAAGGAATAAAAAATCTACTTACCATATATTCCTGCATCGCGTTTATTCTTCATTCTGACTCAATAGGTATAATTGAAACTATTAAAAAATGATATCATTACTCATCAAAGATTTATTCCGGGAGGAATTATTACTGGGGCTTCCTAATCAACTTGCACCGAGTGTTTCTCGAAGTATTTCTCCTATAAAACCTTGGTTGTAATGGAGATATTTAAATACAATATATACTTATCCAATTTTGAAGAAGCTAGAGTAGGATTAATTCATAATCTTATCAATCCTTCATTGGTTATTAATCTATGCTTAGCGAATAAAATTTTATCAAGTAATGAGGAGAAAGCAATAAAACTATGTGTAGAAGAATGCGCTTCATTTACAGAATTTTTAGAAGTAATTGAAGATATTTCAAGGATTGAGATGCAAGAGAAAAACAGTAATTTTGATGGATTAAGAATATGGAAATTAGAAGATTTATTAAAAGCCTGTAATGAGAAAAAGGATAAAAAAGAAATACTTGAAAAAATTTATGAGCTATTCTATTTCTATAATTTCCCTGAAGATTGGGTAAAACAAAATTTTCTCCTTTATACTCAAGAAAACGGTTATGAACTGCCGATTGAGAAATTATATCAAAATTTAGAAAGTTTTATTTCTAAAGAAAGATTATACTTTCTGGAAACACAATCGAAAGAGTAAATCTGCAAGCCATTACTGGCATTTGTCCTCAGGTAATTTCCTCATGTCTACGATTTGATAACTTAGTTAATTAATCACCTACTTTACTTGTTTTTCAGATTTATATATGGCTTTAGCCTCCCGGTATATTTTCTGAAAATTCAGTTCCAGGTCTCTCGCAGAAAATTCATGTTTGGCAGCCGGTAATTCCTTAGCCCAGTGTGGCATGGAGAATTTCACTTTTCGGTCTTTCCCATCAGCAAAGCTCACAAACTCGCCCGGTTTTAACCGGAAGAAAAGATCCGCCCTAATTTTGGCCACTTCGCGTTCACTTTTGGTGGTGCGGGTATCAAAATTCAGATTATCACTTTTACTTATGCTGATACTTTTTCTTTTTACGATCTCGAAGAAGCTCTCATAGTATTTCGCGGTATCGGGGTCATTCACTTTTCCGAAGAACTGATAGGAAAGATTACTCAGGATGGCTTTTCCTGCCTCTCTACCATAGAGGATGTCATTCTGAATCTTATCTTGAATAACATAAACCGTAGCGATATTATAACTTCTCAAGGTTGCCGGAATTCGATGCATATTAAGTAAACGAATCGTGGAAGCTTCCTCCATAAGAATAAACGAACCCAGCCTATCATGTACGCTCATTTGTTTGGTAATTGTGTGAATAATCGTAGCTACAATTGGAGAGTAGGCCGATTCAAATTTGGGATTATTTACTACTGAAATCACCCCGGGATTTTCAATATTATTGATATCCAGGGGAATCTCATCTTCCGACAACACCATAAAGATCCGCTGGGTGCTTATTTTCTTGAAAGCATTGGAGAGCGTACTTTTTACCGAAGCCGTCTGTTTTTCAGAATCAACTCCGTTAATAAATGCGTTGGCCATGGCCTGGGAAGTATAGTTGGAACTTAAAAAGTCTACTAGTTGATAGGTGGTTAACTGCTGGAATAAGGAGATAAGATGCGGGAGAGTACAATACCCCGGATGATCGGTTTTAAGTTTCCAGATCAGGCCTCCAATGATCCCTTCCGCGGCATCATTAAAAAACTTTGAACTCCCGGAAGAACTGCTTTCTTTTTTCTCTAATAGATTTTCTAATAGAACCCTGGAAATCTCATTGACGCTTTCTTCATCCTGCATATAGCGAGGTGCAATCGGATTCACTTTATGGTAGATCGTATCAAAAGAAATTATATAAAAGGGCATTTTACTTTCTTTGAAAAGGGGATAAGCAATTTTGGAAAGTTCAAAATTTTTATAGTCATGGATAATTCCACAAAAGGTTCGGCTACTAAAATACCTAAGAAATTGAGCAACGACACTTTCGGTCTTTCCACTCCCGGCAGCTCCAATAATGGAAACCCCACGACGGATATCTTTTAACTTCATCGAGCCGGAAGACAGTGGCATCCGGAAACCGTATTGTTTGGTTAATTTGTCCCTCTCCATCTTCAGTAGCCATTCATTAAGGACAATGTTGATGGTGATAAGTGGAATAAAAAAGCGGATGGATAGTACCACAAACAGGTCAAAATCAATACCGGAAGGAAAACTAATTACCAAAAGCAAAAAGAGGATCATAAAGTTGATGATAAACCCCCAGGAGGTATTTTTCAGGGTGAAGTAAAATAGGCTCCCGATGGCAGCATTTAGAAAAAGGATGACATAGATATTAGATAGCATAACACATCATTTTAATAGCCAATAGAACTTGCCTTCATACCAGCTTCGATAATTTTTTTTAATTGTTTAAAAGCGAACCCCACTTTATTTTGAGGCAGATGTAATACCGGCAGTTGCAGACCGGTTTGTCGGATCATTTTAAAGGCGATTTTTTTCTCATTGATCCCCAGGTTTCTTAGGGATAAAAAATATTGTTTTGGATCCCTGGTCAGCATTTTCCGGGCCGTATAGCTTTCTACATAATTCCGGTTGTACTGGAACAGTTTGTCAAAGGTTTTTTCAGATCCCTGAAAAAAGCGGTCCCGCTCAAAACCTCGCTTGACCACTTTTCCGTGCATCTTTACTTCCGAGGCTTTGTATTTACTACCCGGGGAAAGACTATAGGAATTAGAAGCATCTTTTCTACTAACGATAATGTGGACATGGCTTTGCAGTCCTTCTTTTTTCATGCCCGCTTCCACCAGCTGGCCCCGGATTTTATAGGGAGCATCCCGAACAAGTTTTCGGATGTCGTTTTCGAGTTGCCGGATATTACCAGGAATTTCACCACGATCTACTTTCCGGATCTCATTTTTTAAGTGGGCGATCTGCTTGCTATAGGGCTTATTTTCCCGGACGGCCACATCGTTACTTTTATAGGTGCGTTCCTGTTCAATTTTGGCGAAGTACTTTATATCGTCTACTCTGATCGGTCTTCCATTAATCTCCCGGTTAAAGGAGCTCGCATATTCCTTCATGGTCTCTCGGACAAAATCCCGGAGTTTTTCAGGATTATTTTGAATATGTTTTNATTCGTACTGGCTGGGGCTAATGGTAATGGAGTAATATTTAGGCTCTTTAAGTTTTAATTTGGCCGTGTTTCCGTCGATCTCTTTAATTACCTGGTAAGGCTTAATTTTTTCCTCATACTGATTAAAAAAGTATTCCTTATCCAGTGGGTTTTTTCCCTCGTTTTCCTTTTCAAGATAGTTCACAAAATCCCCTGCACTTTGAGAAAAAGCACCGCCAAGTTTCTGAGGGGAGATGGTGATATACATTAGGTCTTACGTTTTAAGGCTATTTTAAATTGNTCCAGCTCGGTTCGGGGNATATTTAGTTTTAGATAATCCCCGCCAAANGCATTTCCCTTTACCTCGACATGTTCAAGCAGNTACTCCAGATCGTTCCTGGTGGNTTTTATTACNTCCTCCAGNCGGGAGANTTCTAATTCNAGTTGNTCCCGGCTTTTCTCACTAGGGGAGGAACCTGTTTTCTTTTCAACGATGATGGGTTTTGAAATGGAACGTTCTTCCATGAGTAAATTCAGCATTAATAGGCCCGGTTTGGTCTGTGTCTTTTCAATGTTTTTCAGAATAGCAATTACCGCATCAATTCTTTTTTTGATGAGTTGTTCCAGGCTCACTTTGGAGGGGACTAAAGTTTCAAAAGGGGAGAGGTTATTTTTCTCAAAAAAATCTAGCATTAGCTCCATTGTTTCCGACTGATTGCTATTATTCTTTTTAGAATACTCCCGAAACCTCCTGGCTGCTTTTAATGTTAACTGAAGTCTTGATTTTCCTGTCATGGATACTTTTTTATTAGTTGCTGGCTATAGCCTTCTTTATTTTATAGGCCTTTTCAGAGGGGTATATCCACCAGGGTGGATACTTTTCAGTTTCAATATTTAGAAAAGCCTTATAAAACGGGGCTTTAAGAATTAAAAAAATCGACTAACACCGTGAAACGTGTTATCCTCTTGCTATTCGATTTCGTCCCGCAGGCGGGACAAAATTTTCATACACGTTGGTTTGCACCAACTGCAATTTTTTAGGATTTAGTAAAAATCCCTGTTACTATTTTAATGGGTAGGGTTAAAAAAACGAAAATCAAATCAGGAGAATTTCTGGAATCATATTTCAAAAAAAGTCCCCTCTTTAAGTTACTATTTCTGCCTGTTTCAGTCAATTGAAATTTTCATATAATCTGTTGACTATTAGGTTTATTTGATATGAAAACCATCATTTTTTTCAATTTGAAAATATTGCGACGGCAGATTTTCAGAATTGCAGGATAGGAATTGATTAAAAATTCAAGGTTTCTGCTATTGATGGAAAAGTGATTAGAAAAGTGGAGAACGAAAAAAAGGTGATCCAACCAGACCACCTTTTTAAATTGGGACAAAAAAAGTTCAAAGCATCCCTTCATCGGCGAAAGAATAGTAGTCACCATCGGGAGTTAAGATCAGGTGATCGAGGAGTTTGATATCAAAATACCGACAGGCAGTTTGAATTTTTTCAGTTATTTTTTGGTCAGCGGTACTTGGCCGAAGGGTTCCTGAGGGGTGATTGTGTCCAATTATTACAGAAACCGTTAAACTTTTAAGTATCACGGCCAACAGAATTCGGATGTCCACCAGGGTTCCGGTGATGCCACCTTTAGAGACTTCATAAATACCTTTTACCTTGTTGGCATTATTCAGAAGTATCACCTTAAAACTTTCCTGCAGTCCGATCTGATCTTTATCCCAATGGTTATAAAGGATAGAGGCGGCACTCTCAGAGGACGTTATTTTCGGCGCCTGGCTGATTTTAAAATGTCCCTGATATTTTATCGATATTTCATTAACTTTAGCTTTCATAGGATTAGCTTTTAAATTTGAAAAAAATTTAGAAGTGAATAAGAGGGCGCGAGTTGGGATAAGCGCCCTCTATTTTTATTACGAATTAGAATCAATGTCATTTCTAGAATTTCCTAAAAAAAGGATCTCGTTAGCGACTACCTCGGTGACATATCTTTTTTCACCTTCACTGGTTTCATAGGAACTGGAGGAAAGTTTACCTTCAATTGCGATTTCTTTTCCTTTATCTACGTGCTGTTCTATAATCTCCGCGGTTTTATCCCAGGCTATAATAGTGTGCCACTGGGTATTTTGCACTTTCTCGCCATTAGAATTTTTATAAAAATCATTGGTGGCCATGGAGAAGGTGACTACTTTTTTACCATTTTCAAGGTTTTTGATCTCGGGAGCATTCCCGACATTTCCGATTAACTGAACTTTGTTTCTGATCGTACTCATAACGTTTAGTATTATGGCCTGATAGCAGACCTGATTAATAAAAATTGATTTACTTTTTATATCCGGAGCTTTCCTTTTTGATTTTTCCTTCTGATTGCAGCTATTTTTCTATTAAGTGATCTCATGATATTCTTATTTGATTTACTTCTTACAGAGCCGTATGCTATTTCCGTTTTTGATGCAGATATAGTTTCAGGATATAGAATTAGAGAGGGATTATAAAAGGGAGAGCGTAGCCGACCGGCTTATGCAGCCCGGCTAACTTCTATATCCTGGTATTTCGCATATAGAAAAAGGAAAATATAGGGCGATTAGATGTTGAAAAGGGGAACAATGAGCGAATAAAGAGCAAGCTAAAATCAGAATACTAATGCAGGAAGCTCAGATTGCCAGTAAGAACCTTCTTAAAACTGGATTATCGAGAACTAGCACTGTAATAATTAATTTCCACAACCCTCTATTTAGTATTCAAACCCTTGATAAGGATAACGTGATTGGAATCAGGAACCAGCGAACTACTTTAAAAATCTTCGATTTGAAATGAAGTGTTCCGATTTTTCTTCGGGTTAGCGGTATGAAAATCGAAATTTTTTAAGGTGTTCAAGATCTTTTAAGAGAAGCGCTTATCCCTAAATGAAGCAATTGCGAAATGCAGGGGAATGGGCTGAACGGATAATTAAAAATTAATAATGTCTATTTAGTGTGAGGGCGAAACGTAGAGCAGGATGGTCAGAAAAAATAATTACTCTGGGAAAATTGTTGCAGCCTTTTGCAATAATTCTTTTGGTGTTCTGGTTAACTTCAATTTTTCAACCTTTCCGTCCAGAAAAAATGAAAAAGCTTTATAGGATGATTTTAACATCGCAATTCCCTCTTCTTCAGACCGAGGTTTTGGCTTCGCCTTTGACAATTCAAACCTTAGATAATCTTCTTGATATTCCATCAAAACGTCCCAAAAATTTATTTTTTGCGATTGGAAGGCTTCTTTGTTGAATATTAGAGTATCCATATCTATAATGACTAAATCTTGAACTCTAGATATATCTAGTTCATTTTCCTCCAACTTAGTAAGCTCATCTTTAAACCATCTATTTATGATACTATTTGTTCCTGCCGCATTAAACATTCGGTAGTGAACCACCAATACCGGTCTTATTATACCACGATTTGTTGGGAACGCAGGATCGTATGTAGCCTCGCCCTTCAAAAGAATCTCAATACTTGCAACAAGTTGTCTAACAGCTTTTTGTTTTCCCTTTTCATTTTCAAATAACTTTAATCTGAGTTCATCTCTAAGAACTTTATAATTAGGACTTGTCTTTGATTCTTTTGATATTAATATATCTTTAGACTCAAATAGCATTGCTCGTTTACCATTTCTAACATAGTAGTCTGGTGCACCGTCCATTATTTGATCCAGCTCATTTCCTGATTTTTGAACATATCGTTTTCCAAAAATTTCCCTCAGCAATGTATCGAGGGCATATTGCTCACTAAATTCATAAGTTTTAAGTCCATACAGCCCTTTTACTTTTAGTTCATCTGGTAACCTATCGTTAATTAATTTTAATCGGAAATAAAGTCCATTATAAATCATCTCAATTATGAAGAGCGGGTAGATAATGCGATATTTGAGATCTTCAATTTTGTATAATGGTTTACTTCTTAAATTCACAAAATCAACCTCTGCGGCAATCTCATCAGGTGAGAGAATATGCTTATCTAAAAAATCTTTATGGTCAGGATTTTCAAGATGAATTTCCGTATGGGTTTCTTTATTTTTCATTAGAACAGAATAGGTAATCCCCAAGAGGCGCTGCAAGTATTCATTAAAATCTTTAACTCCATAGTGTTTGTAGAATGCGGTCAATAAAGGCTTACACTGATCAATACTAGAGAGAAACTCAAAATAGGATACAGCTCGAAGAAACTGGCAAGTAAATACTTTGACTGTTCTATAGTTTATTAAATCATAATTATAAAATTGCAACATTAGAAGGGCCTGATCCGGTTTAAACTCCATCCCTGATTCTTCATTGGCCTCGTTTTGTGCAATTCCTCTATCAGTAAATTCAATCTGATTGAGATGTAGGTAAGCTTTAAATATGTCTCTTTCTATTTCTTCATTGGTCTTTACTGTTTTAGTATGTTCGGAAACATTATCAAAAACGTATTCAAAAAAAGAAAGGCTACTACCTACATATGGAATTTCATAATCCTCTATATCGTATTCTTCCTGTGCCACATAATGCATTAGATTCCGGTATGACTCAGTTGCAAAATTTTTATTCTCTTTTGAGAAGAACATATTCATAAAAGCAATGACATCACTGTACTCAGATTTTTCAGTATCAAAACCCAGAAAGTGAGAGCCTGTTTTTAATAAGATGTCGCGACATATTCCGGTCAAATACTCATCGAGAGATTTTCGTTCTTCATCAGGAAAACAAGCTTCGAATGTAACACCCAGCTTAATTTTCATTTTTTATATGAACTAAATTTTATCACTAATTTATATCTCTTTAAATGTATGAAAAGCTCGATCCGACGTAGCCAAAATAGTTCTGATAGGATTGTTGATTTTAGGTTTTAAAATATTTCATAACCGGAAAAAAAATCAAAATTCTTCTTTCTCAAATATTAATGGAATGCTATAAAACGCATTTTCAGACTTATTGTATATTACTGCTATTGATTGCTTTTCTATATTTTCAATATCAAAATCGATAAATCCAAAAATTGTCATTATAACTTCCTTACCATAACCAATTGTCATGTTATAAAGCGATTCTAGATCCACATCGCTGGGCTCGGGTGTGTATTGAGGATGCGAATGCCACTCTCCTAAATATCTAAGAGAGCCATTGGAATCATTAACCAGTTTGTCAATCATCATATTTGTGTAATCTAGATCGCATTTAAAGTTGTATATTTCTCTTATAGCTTTTGGACCACCATCAATTACAGTATTCACATAATATGCATTGTTTTTTTTATCAAAATACCCAAGCAAAGCACCTCCGGTTTCAACCTTATTATATATATTAATTTCGTTTTGTATAGAAATTATAGCTCTGTTAGAAAAGATTATCTTATCCATTACAAATTTTACAATCTGGACTTTTTTGAACAGTTTTTATTTCCCAAGTAAAAGGATCTTTATTTTTTGATCCATATGGTCCATGCCATCTAAAATAGGTTCCTTTATTTTTCGGATAATTCTTTGATCCACTTTTCATCAAGAATTGTAAAACGACTCTGCTAACCTGCATAGCCACCGTTTTAATATCGATTTCGGATCCAGGTAATGCCGGTCCGGAACAATTGCCATACTCAGGACTTAGTTCATCCAATTCAAATTTTCCCGCTGGCTCGGGTAGCTTATTTAAACCTTGTAAGTCTAAACAACGAAGGCAAGCTGAATTCTTTGAAACGACTTCAATACCTCCAGAATATGCGCCAATCGATACACCCGAAAATATAAATGGCATTGCATATTTGGGAGAGTATATATCATTAATCAAATAATCAACATCTTTTTCTCCTGTTAATATTATACATAAATCGCTTGAAGCGAGAGATTTTTCTAAGTTTCCAGAATCTTCGAGAATATTACCATGATATGGATTGACGATTATATTTGGATTAACTTTTTTTATTAACTGCTTCAGAACATCCGTTTTCTTCTCTCCAATATAAAACAAGTTAGCAGCATGACGTATTGAATTGCCAATTTCAAAAATATCACTATCAAATATATCAAATGATCCAACACCATTTTTTGCTAAGGAAACTGCAACCTCACTACCAATAGCTCCTAACCCAAGAATGGTGATTTTTTTATCTTTTAAATGCTGATTTGCAAAAATATCATCAATTCTAACATACAATTCCTCTTCAACAACTTTGCTGATAAAATACATCAATTTTACAGTACTTTGTCCATGATTTGAATCTATGGAAACTTCTAAAAAATGCCATTTTAATTTGTCATCTGGCATATATATTGCCAATCTATGATCTCCAGGATTAGATAATAAATGATCAATCTCGAAATATTTAAATAACTTAATTATCTCTTGAGTACTTGCATTTTTAAAAAAATCTTTGAATAAAGTATTTTTTGGACCCCTATACCAGTTGAAACTTCTTTCCCCAATGCAGTTACTAAAAACTTCTTCCTGCAAAACATTTTTTGAATATATAAAGTGGTTTTTTTTAAATTCAGTAAGATGGATTACACCCCATTCCTCTTTCGGATCAGGAATAAAACTTTTAGGCAATATTACCTGACCTACATGAGGAATGTGCATAGGCACCTCTTCAACAACTTCATTTTCAGGGAATCCTGAAGATGAAGTCGCATAGCGTAGCCAAGCCTGAGCTTTTCTGAGAATAAAGCCAATACCTAAGTTCTGATCCCAGGATTTTCTTGGGAACAAGCACATTTTACCATCAATATATTGATTGCCTTTTCCGAAATTTCTCGGTGCAATATTTTTCTGATTTCCATTGGGTATAAGATTTACCGGGTAAACAGATGCAGCTTCATAAGGATATTTATTTGGGAATTGTATTAAAATATGATGTTTTGTGTTTCTATCAAATTTTAAAACTCCAATAATCGCTATTTTACCTAAGGTATTTTCCAGTTTAATTTGCTCTATAAACTCAAAATCCCCACCCAAACCGTTTTTTAACGTTTCAAGTTCCGTTTTAAAACGGTTTTTTAAGTTGGGATCTTCATACCATTTATAAGCTTTAAGCAAATCGCTCATCTCTATCTGGTTTGCTGGTTTTTTTATAGAAATTCAAAGTTTCTCGATCATAGATTCCAAGATCTTCAATCGTAGCATTATAATCTTTAATTTCCGTGCTATCTTCTCTTCTTAAAGTCCTTTCATCCAGATCAATTTTTAATTTTGCTTTAAGTTTATTGAGAATAACTTGAATTTTTTGATTTGGTTGAAAAGTTTCTTCAAATAACTGATCATTTTCGATCAAAACTTTAATTGTAATTGCTTTTTCCATTTTATTTATTTAATTTACATTTGAAAAATTATACATCTGTTTCACGTATAAAACAAATATATAAAAAATGTTTCACCGATGAAACGATTAAAAATGATTTTTCAATTCTAACATGGAATTAAACGCAACATTATTTTCAAAAATGATTAAGGAGAAGCGTAATGGTATGGGGTTACGCGAAACTGCTCAAAATATTGGAGATGTAAGTGCTTCTACCTTATCCAGAATAGAAAAAGGTAAAATTCCTGACCTTCAAACCTTTTTCAAGATTTGTAATTGGTTGAATGTTCCATCCGACGACTTCATAATTAATCCAAATATGGATTCATCCATAAAACAGACACCTGAAAATTCAATTGAAAATGTTGGGGTTCATTTTAGAGCTGAGAAAGAACTAAGTCCGTATGTGATAAATTCTTTGTTTAAGATGATTAATCTCGCTGCGGAAGAATCGGAAATTTAATTACCATTGAAATTTAAATTTAGGCGTGGTTTTAAAGCGAATGCTGAAAAAACTTCTTTGATTTTACGCAAGGAGTTAGGGTTAAAGCCTTTCGAAAAACTATGCGGTTTTGATCTGGCTCATCACCTTTCAATAAATGTTTCTGATCCTGTCTCAATTGGCTTGCCAGAGAATGAAGCTAGATTACTTATGGATAAGTCTTCGGGTTGGTCTGCTGTTACAATCAATTTTGAAAATAAACAAAAACTTATCATCCATAATGTTCTGCACAGTAAAAAACGCCAACAAAGTAATTTAATGCATGAAATGGCTCATCTTCTTTGCGAACACGAGTTTCCTAAGCTTGGTGTTGTTGGCGGATCTTTGCAGATGCGTCATTATAGTAAGGAACAAGAAGCTGAAGCTGAATGGCTTGGTGGTAGTTTGCAGTTGCCAAGACAAGCTTTGTCATTTTGGTTAAAAAAAGATTATTCCTTGAATGAGATAGCGGATTATTTTGAAGCCAGTAAGCAAATGGTTAGGTTTAGATATAATGTGACGGGTCTAAGCAAGCAGTATCCAGGTGTAAGATGAAACCGAGTTTAATGAGATAAGCTTAGGAAATTCTAATTTTTATGAGAAGATTTTTATTTGCATCATCATATACAGAAGTAACCAATTCTTAAAGATAGGTATTAGTGGTTTTCACATCCTGATATACCCATGTATTCATTAATGATTTCGAAGGCAGCTCCACTTTACCTCATTCAAGGTAAGATCGTACAATATGGAAAAGTAAGATTGAATAGCAGGAGGATAATACGCTGCACTATGTTATGGCTTATTTCCTATATAATTTGTATAGTTTGAAACTCAGATGATTTTTAATTCTATGACTTGCGAATCACACCAAAAACTTTATTATAAAAGAATACTCTCAGCACAGTAAAATCAGATTGTTAACTAATAATTGGATTTTAAAAATTTTTACCACATTCGCAAACATTTCGCTAGGGTTTTATCCCGGCAAAAGAGGTGCGCTAATTAACTTGGACATAAGCCCGCTGATCAATTTCCCTAACTAATTCTATATGTAGAATAATTGATCGGTTATTCGTCCTCTGTTTATTACTGGACTTTTAGTGCATAACCTCTTGATCAAAAGAATAGGATTTGATTCGAAACTCCAGGTTATAAATTCGACGGTGTGCAATAAAATGTCACTGAGGGAAGGTATCTCTAATTTTTACAAAGTCAATCTTGCTTGAATGCAAGTGGTCTACATTAGAATAAGTATCACTCACGCGTTGTATATGCTTAGCGCATTCAGTGAGTGCCATAGTAGACCTCACCTTACGGGTGTACAAGCACCCTCAATAATTATTTTCAATCTATTATAAGTTCAATTCCTGCTTTCTCTGCCTTATATTTTATTTTGGTCATTAGGTCATAATAACTCCAGTTCCTCAATACAAATGCTTCCTCTTTGGCTATTTCTGATTTCTCCTGTTGATCCATCAAAATAAGTGTTCCAGCCTGGTGTTTTACGCAGAAATCTATCAGCTTTCGGCTGTAAACATGCAGCCGGTTATGTACATAACTACGCTCGGTATCCTGAAACCTGTCTAAAGCCTTAGTTTTTCTTTTAAGACCCTTTCCCGACCTGGAATATTTGACTCCTTCTCGTGTTCTTTTCAGGGCGGCCTGTATGGCCAGTCTTCGGTAAAGAAATTCTTCCCTCGTACCGATGGTTAGTTTAGCCCTGCCGACTTTCACCACTATTGGGTGTTCCAGTGACAGAGTAGCCTCCGCGATCACCTCCGGTCTTAAGCAATGCTTTTCTTTTTGAAATTCGAATACGCCTAGCATAAAGATCTTACCGTCTTTTATTTTAATATGAGAGGTACGCATTTTAGTATTTCCGCTTGCCAGCTGCTGCATCAATTTTTTCTTGTCGTAATAATCATTGCCTAAATAGGTCTTCATAGGAATAGAGAAAAACCGAAAGCAAAACGCATTCTTTTCGGCATCGTATTTTAATCCGCGTACACCTTCCATATTGAAAGGAAAAGCCATATCCCTTCTAAAATTATTGATGGAACGTTCACCACTCCAGTATTCCTGTCTGTTCTTTTTGAATGAACTAAGTATGATGCTATTTAGATTAGTTAGGATGTTAGTGGGCATTTCTCCTTTGAAGCGATCAGAAACCAAACGATATGTACAATTGATCCGCGAACGGTTAAGAATGCCAAGCTCATCTTTCTTTTTATCGACTAGTTTATACTTGATACCTTCTGACAAATAAAAGAACTCTTCAACCATCTCCTGGACATACAAATGAGAAACTATAAGATTTGCTGCCCGGTAGCAACGGTTGCGCCACAGGTAAAGTTTTTCCATTGCCTCCTTCCGTTCTTCCTTCTTTGGAAGGTCTACCTGCAGCTGGATCTTTCGGGTGAGTGTGATCGTATCTTTTGCCATATCAAGCAGGTTCTAATTCTTCTTCTTGTTGCTCCAGCATCAGCTTATAAGCAGTTGTAAATGCCACATGCACTTCCTTTTGGGAAAGATTAAGCTCTGCAGCGATGGAGGCAAATGAGTATTTATGCTCACATCGCAGCTCCAAAACTTTTTGCTGATCTGCCGTCATCTCGCCTTTGAATTCTCTTTCAGCAATCGATTGCTGTTTAACCTCAGAGATACTATTCTGGTTAATAATGTTCTTAAGCTCCTGAATAGCTTTCTTTACCTCCTTGCTGGTTTCGGTAATGCTGGTTCCCATTACCTGGGCAATCGCTTTATATCGAAAGCCATATTTTAAACAAAGTTCGATTAGGCGCTTTCTTCTATCACTTAATAAGGGGAGGGCATTTTTAATCTTGTCAAAAGTTTCCTGGTTGTGTTGCTGGTCTTTTAAATATTCAGCATCCTTTAGGGGATCATAGCCCGCCAGGTAATCCTGGTAATTCTCATAACTCTCTAAGGCATTAATTTTTCTAAAGAATCTATATTTAGGACTGGTATAATAGGAGTAACACTCCCTTTTCATCACCATTCTTAGGAAAAAAAATATATGATCTTCAGATTCGATCCTGTCCCTGTTTGCCCATAGCTTTAAGAACGTATCCTGCACTAAAGATTCTACGACAAAATCATCGCTAATCATTCCCTTCCCCAGCCAGTAGAGCATTTGGCTGTACCTGGCATGAATTTGTACCAGAGCAGCAGAATGACCTTCTTTTAAAAGTTCATAGTTATTATCCCGCATAATAGAACTCATTTAAATTAACAGGTGCTTATAAAATTTCTGAATGCACAGAATCATGTAGGGAATGAAACTGCAGTTATAAAGACAAATCCTCTAATGGACTTATCAAAATAGCTATGCGAGTTCTAAAATTTTTTAAAAGAAGAAAGCCTTGAAAAAAAATTGAGAAGTAGTGCCGTTTTTTCTACAAGTAAAAAGGCGTGGAGTCTCAACTTGCCGATCTAAGGTACTGGTATACCGACACACAACAAGCAAGCCCACGCCCGGGTCGTGAGCATTATGCTTATCATCTCGTGTGTTTAAAAATTACCAGTTTTNAGATCCGAGATTCAAAGCGAAATGCTTCTAATATTTTACTTTAAGAAGTTTCGCAAATATATTAATATGAAGTAAATATAGTAATTATTTTCTTATTGTGTCAAACTTGACAATTTTTTTCGACTGTTTGAATTGATATTGTGCTTGTGAAAGAGTGGCGAAAAGCATATCGAAAAAAATTTAGTGAGCATTTAAAAAAACTGATCGATGAAAGTGATCGGGATATTGCTACGATTGCTTCAATTGGAAATATTGAAACTAAATCTATTTATAGAGTGCTCGCTGATGAGAATGAACCTAAAATAACCACGCTCTTACCAATAGCAAAAGGTTTAGGTATTCATCCTATGGAATTCTATAATTTTAGTTTTCCTTTACAGGAACTAGAAAATTAAGTTTTCACTTTATTTCTTGAACTATAAGATTTTCCTGAATCGCAATCCCATTCAATATCGGAAATTAGTTTTACCTTATTTATTTAAATATTTTCGGTTAAAAATACATTGCACTTGAAATACATTCTGGAGCTTATATGCCAGCAAAATCCATTCGACCTAATAAGTAAGTTATGACTTGGCAAGATTACGAGAAAAAAGTCTTTAAGCATATTTCCAACAACTATCCAGATGCCGAGTTAGAATTTAACAGTAAAATAGTGGGGAAGTATTCAAAAGGAATGCGACAATGTGATGTTATTATTCATCAAATAATTGAAGAGGTTCAATACGTTACCTTAGTTGATGCTAAGTATTACAAGAAAAAGATTGACGTGAAGGCTGTAGAATCTTTTATTGCTATGGCAAGTGATGTCAATGCAGATATTGGTATTTTAGTAAGTCCCTTGGGATATTCTAAATCTGCATACAACAGAGCTCACCATGATACTTCTTCAATATTACTCGATATTCTTACGGTTGAAGAGTTAAAAATCTTTCAGGGGCACTTGGCGATTCCTTATTCCGGAGAAAATGGCGTTATTCTAAGTCCTGCTTTCGGGTGGATAATAGATGCCACCCAAAGATGGAATATGGTAGCAACCAGCTATCGCATTGGTTTTGATTTTGACCAAGCATTCAAGGAGAAAGAGTTTATCTACTTTGGTTTTTGGGATATAAAACGAGACCCAATATCTGCTGAACAACTTTTAAATAATCAGGTAGAACTAATAAGTGAGAGATCTAAAATTTTAGAATCTAACATTGAGCAGATTCAAAAAAACTTGAATTCATTATTTATAAGAAAGACAATTGTGGAAAATTATTTGGCGATTGAATATGCTTGTGCAATTGAATATGATGAGTTTATTTTTTATGGAATACTTATATCTCCGGAGAATCGGGAATCTGTTAATCGGCAGAAGTTAATTCAAATGATTGAACGGGCTAAACCATTGAAAATAAAAAGAAAAATATAGGCTAGCATAGTTATTTTTGGTTTTTAAAATAGACCAGAATATTTAAAACCATAGCAGATGACAAAAATTGAAGAAACGTTAGAAAACTACAGTGGTGCTGATTATGTCGACGGTGCTTGTTTGTCATTAGAAAATGGAAAAAGGCATTTTGATGTGAGTGATAAGCTTTCTGATTCTCATTTTGGAATTGCAATTGCTCATTTAATATTAGGAGCTGAAGAATACATAAAAGCTATGTTACTCTTAAATTTAAGTGGAGATGACTATTTTCTTACCAAAAAGGAGAAAATTATGCTATTTAAGCAGCATAAATTTAAACATAAAAACATTGGTGAATTCTTGAAATCATTGACTGATGAATCAGTAACAAATTTTGAAACGAACCTATTTTCATTTTTAACAATGAGCTATTCACCTGATTCAAAATTTACAAGAGATGGATATTTCATTAATAAGGTTTGGTCGTTTAGTAAACTGGAAGAAAAAGATGTTGACAAAGTAATGAATTGGTTAAAAAATGCCAATGACTTAAAAAATCAAGGGTTTTACCTGGATTTAAAGGAAGAATGGAAAAGTCCGGCTAGATTCACAAAATCGGATTATGAAAAATCTGAAGAAATTGTGGGAATTTTGAGAAGAGCTATAGAACCTTTATTTGAAATGCCACTAACTGATGATGAATTTTTAGACTTTCTGAACTATTAGTATTGCTTACCCTAATTCCTCGGTTACTCGCAAATAGGTTGTTTTTTATAGATCTAACTTTCTTTAATACTGACAAATAAAACTTTTACCTTGATTTTGCAGCATATATTATGGTAATCGAACACAAGAGAATTGTTAGTAAAAAAGCTATAATAGAGAAAAAGTTAGGTGTATTCAATGCAAAGAGATTATAAATGAAATAGGCTTGAATTATTGCCGGACCAAATAAAACTAATGCTTGAGCTGTAAGACTAGGTAACCTAAACCATATACTCAAATCGTTTTTCTCCGATTGAAAATCTAATGTGTGAAATAGGATATTAAATGGCTTAAGGATTTTATTAGTATTGCTTAGAATCCCCAGGTTGAACAGTTCCCTGCTTAATTCGTCAAATTTAATACGAAGATCATTGTTATGATACCATCTAACGACATTCACTAAATATAAATAGCTAAAAAATACGGCAATTCCATTTAGCAAAATACTTTTATCAGATATCTCAATAACTGATGCATTTAGTTTCTTAATGACATCATATAATAGGAGAAAATAAATTGAAAGCGCAAGAACGAGGAGAGAAGAATTTCGCCTAATCGCCTGATTGTTGTTGCGAATATTTTCTATCACGATACCAAGATAAGTTACTTTTAGGGAAGTATCTGTTACCTTCCCGTCCTTATCTGGGTTCTTTAAAGTTTCCCAATAATCACTGAATTCTTTAGTAGCATTTTGGAGCATCTAAATCAATTTCTTTTTCTTGATAAAATCGATCATTTTTCTAGTTACCTTTTCACTGAACTTCTCTGCTTTGTTTTTATACCTTCTTTCAATCATAGGCCAGTGCTTCATTGCACTTCTTATGGCACTAAGGTCATCGGATTCTAACTTGGTCATGCATCGATACACTGTGTTTAGAAGCTCAATTTTATAAATATCATTTTTGATAAAAGGTTCCTGATATATCGAAAGAATATGATTTAAAGAATTTATATATGATCTGTTCTGTTCAGAGTTAATCCAATTCTGTATTTCCTTTTTAGCTTCTGGTTTTACTCTATAAACCTTCTTTCCATTTTCGAGTTTATACTTAAAAATAAAAGGATTAGTTTCAATATTTTCAGCAATAGTATCTGAAAACATACCCCAGGGCCTTTCTTCAAATTTTATTTTCTTAAAACGCTCTTCTTTTGAAATTTGCTGAAGATTACTCATTGTCTTTTGAATCCCAGTCTTACCATGAGTTCTTCCGGTTTTCTCCTCTTCAATTAATTGAACTGCTGCTATTTCTTTATGAAAATTAAATTCATCAAAAAGAGAAGCTACAAAATCAGAATTATTCCTATAGTCTGAGCTTTCCTCAGCAGCCACACCCAATGGCTTCTCTACTTTGTCAATTCCTTCTTTAACGGTTACCTGCCCATTCATAAGCATTGGTAATAACCAATCTCTGAGGTCAGACAATTTTTGCTTTTTCTTTAAATTATTTAAGATTTTAATCATCATCGGGTGAACCACCTGATCGAAATTATAAACTATACTATCTTCGGGAATAACAAATGAAAGATTTTTAATTTTATCCTGAGATAAATTGTCGCGAGCGGATCCAGAACTTAGATTTATCAGATATTCATATAAGTTTTCAAGTCCGAACTTTAAAAAAGTGCAAAAGCGCTTATCAAAGGGATGAATTGCGCATATAGCCTGATTGGTGCATGCACGAAGATCCATAAAACTGACTTTTCCTGCAGTAGCACCATACATCGCCATCAGAATAGTTNCTTTATCGAATATTTTCGCACTAGAATTCTCAAGACCTTCTTGAGTTATATATTTTTTTGCTGATACAATAAAGGGATCATTTACCTCACCACTGTTAATCCAAGGAATATTTCCATTTAAATAATATTCATTCTTTGATTTTAGAGGAGTTCCACCAGAACTAGTCTTTGCAAAGCTTTTTAATTTTTTGATCTTCCACCCCTTCGGAATATACCTATTTAATTGTCCATCATAAACTAATTCTCCACCAGCCGCTTTATATGGCTGCCCTTCTAACTCAGGCTTACCTATTGAAGATGCATAATTCGCTGACATAGGGAATTCAAACTGTAAAAACCAGTAATTATATATTAACTTAGCTATTTCCTCCAGCTCTTCATTAGCTTTTTGATCTAATTCTATTTTTTTATTTAGGTAACTTAAAAATTCACAAACATGTTTTCTTTTACTCTTTTCTGGGAGCCTAAATTGAATATTAAATAATCTTAACTTATCAAGTTCTCCTTGACCTGTACTTCCATCCATGAAAGATTGTACTAACTTTTCTTGATGGAATAAAGAATAGGAAAAACATTCTGCCAAATAGAAATCTTTAATTCTAATAATTAGTATATGGCTATCTGTAATTACCGTTTTATTCTCGGGTAATTCTCTTACAAAACAGCATCTTCCGGCTGTACCTTGTCCTGTAGAATTAATCAACAGATCTCCTATTCTAACGATTTTATCTTGACTAATTTTTTTTTGGAAATCATGAAACCTGGAGAAGAAGTAATCAATCTTATTATCGCGAATACATTTTTGATTGAGAACTATTATATTGCTATCCTCAGTATATTTAGGTGTAATTCCTTTTAAGGATTTGGAAACAAAATCTCCTAACCGATACCAATTATTCATGGGATAACTGTTCTAAAATATCATTAATTTTATTATCGAGTTTTTCAGACTCACGAAACAAATTTGCTATATTTCTTTTTTTCTCGTTGATCAATTTATTAAACTCGTTTTCAGAAATCTTATCATAAGCAATTTTTATTTCGAAATATTGACCTGCGCTTAAGGAATAGCCCTTCCCAATTATCTCATTATAATTTACTACCACAGAAAAATCATTAATTGCTTCTTTATTTACAAACGTTTCTATAATTTTTCCTTCCTCTTTGCCAGATAATAATGTTCTTTGTGTTTTTCCTTCTTTGACAGATCTTCCAAGGCCACTTGCATCAATAAGGACAACTTTTCCATCGTTGGCTTTGTCAAAGAATATAATGGAAACATTGGTTCCGGTAGAGGCAAAAATATTCGAGGGCATACTTACCACCCCAGCCAGCATTCTGTTTTCCACCAGTTGCTGGCGTATCTTTTTATCAATCCCAGATTGTGCCGTAATAAAACCTGTTGGCACAACTACGGCTGCTTTACCCTTTTCGCTTAGCGAAAACATTATATGTTGTAAAAACATACTGTAAATAGCCATTTTGTTTTTGGCTTTTTTGGGGACATTCGGTACGCCGGCAAAAAAACGCTCCTGGTTTATTTTTTTCTTTAATTCATCTACATCGTCACTAAAATCCAGTTTAAACGGGGGATTGCTAACAATAAAATTAAATTTACGCAAACGTCCATTTTCCCTATGAAAAGGAGAGGTCATAGTGTTACCCTGTATCACATTCCCAATACTGTGAACAAGGTTGTTAAGAATCAAGTTTAGCCTTAGCAGGTTTGAGGATTTTTGAGAGATGTCCTGGGAATATACAGTGCACTTCTTAGGTCCTATAGCATGTGCAAGATTCATAAGTAAGGTCCCACTCCCCGCACTGGGGTCATAAATTGTTACATCAGAAACAGGTTCAGGAACTAATATTGCGGCCATTATTTTTGAGACTGAATGTGGGGTATAGTACTCCGCATATTTTCCTCCACTATCGTTATTGTAATCTTTAATAAGATATTCAAAAATGGTAGAAAAGAAATCGAAGCCTTCCTCCATGATTTCCTCAAAATTGACATTAACCAACTTGTTAATGAGTGCCCTTGCAAAATCATCTCGTTTACTAGAATCCTTTACAAATTCAGTAATACGATCAAACAACTGAATTTTAGATCCTCCTCCGGTAGTAACCGAAAATATGCCTGAGTTTTTCTGACTAATATCTATAAGTGTATCATCAAAAGTTTTCGCAAAATCCGGATCGTTTTGACTATTGAACAGATTTGTAATAAAATGCCTAGGATATAAGAACGCGGCATTTGACTCAAGTTCAAATTCAAGTAGACGATATTCTTCGTCCTCCATCTCGGCAAGTTTTGCCTGCCAATTTTTCCCTTTAGTGAGTTCAGGTTTTACTTGCTTAAGCTGATAAGTGAATTTATCATTTAAATATTTATATAAAAATGATTGAGTAATTATGTCAAATTCGCTACTACTATTGCCCAAACCGTAGCCGGCACATACGGCCTTTAAATCGTCAATTAGGGCTTTTGTTTTTATTGTATTTTCTAAAGTCATTTTGTGGTCTAAAATGCAAAAATCTGGATTTAAGCTGGACGTTCATAGTATTCATTCAAATATTCTTTAACAATCACATCTGAAACAAATAAGACCGTATCATAATCTAATTTTTGTTTTAGTGTATCATTAAATTCTTTCATTACCATCCTGGCAACTTCCTTTTTAAAGTAATTCTCATTATTTAAACTATCCTGGCGTTGCAATACAGTAAGATCAGTTTGTTCTTTAATACGAAGTAAAGCCTCCATTATCTGCGACTTAATCTTTGACGGTTTACCTGCCTCAATTAAACGCTTCTCGGTGCGGGCATATTTTGGATCCCCATTATATTTAGACTTAAGCAGGTCATTTTTTCTATTAAGCTCTTTAACTTTATTATGAATTAATTTTAAAGACTTCATGTTATCCTGCATTTCCTCCTGAGTCACTTCATTCAAATTTTTATTCTGAAAAAGCCTGCGAAGTTCGTCGTATAAACTAATCCACTCAGGGTCCTTTGTATCGAAATTAGTAGCAAGCCCTTCACGAGCTTTTTTAAGGATATCTTTAAGCTTATCAGCTAAAATAAGTTCTTCTTCACCAACTTTCTTAAAATTAAAAAGTATATCCTCCAAAGCAACATTTAGAAGATTGCCAATTTCTTCATTATGTTCAAAAGCATGTTTAGCATTAATAAGCTGCAAACGGTTTGCAGATTCATGTCTTAAAGTACTGAGTTGCCTAAAATCCAATTCTTCCAGAAGATCATATTCTCCAACCAAGCGAATGATATTATACAGTGACCTGGAATCCTCTAGCGCTTTTCTTAATTTCAAGCATGGTCTTCCTATCATCAATTTGAGAAATTTGTTGTTGAAAAATCTCGGCATTTTTAAGATCATAGTCTATCAAGGTTTCTTTAATTCTTTGGATAGATTCTAACATTTCCTTTCTAGACATAAAAAGGTTGGAGTAGCTCTCCATTTCATCCCCTAATGTCTCCTGAAGTTCGTCAAAATAAGCCCTGTTAGTCTGGTCAAATTCCGTAGATATATCGGCAAAGTCAACTACGTATCCGTATCGATATGTTTTGTAGGTACGGTTAACACGGGTTAAAGCTTGAAGTAAATTATGTTTTCTAATTACCCGACCTAAATAAAGCTTTTTTAAACGCTTTGCATCAAAACCGGTAAGCAACATATTATATACAAAAAGGAAATCTATTTTACCGGCTTTAAAAGCATCACGCCATCGAGCTAAGTCATCCTTTGACCCGGAATCATAAAGAATTAAGCCGGCTACTTTTGGTTTATAGGAAGCTTTCCGCTTGGCCATGTAACTTCCTGAATCTTCCGCAGCCATGTGCCGTATATTTTTTTCAAATGTATTTTCTATGTCCTCAAATCCACAGCCATATTTTTCTCTAAAAATTTTATATAATTCTTCTGCCTGCTCACTGCTATCGCAGATCACCATTCCACCCAATCCGTTATCATCATGTCTAGATCTAAATTGCTCAAAATCGTCTACGATATAATCAAGCATAGGTTCAACAAAGGATGGGTGGGCATAGAGTTTTTTCTTATCTGTATCACCTTTTCTAACATCAATCTGATCTAAAGCTTTTTTTAGCTTAATTTGATATTCAGTGGCTATCTCCTCTCTAATTAAACGTAAGGTGTATCCGTCGGCAATAGATTTATTGTAATAATATTTATGAATATAATCACCGAAAAGTTCTTTTGATTTAAGATCTGAACCAATAAGAGGTGTTCCTGTTAATCCTATTTTTATTGCATTATTATCACTTTCTTTTAGATTAGCTAAAAAACTACCTTCTGGGTTATAACTGCGATGTACCTCATCAAGAAAATAAACTCGCTGTATGGCTAAATTATAATCCTGTTTCTGAAGTAAATCAGGGTCATTTTCAAATTTCTGAATGTTAACGACTGTAATTTCAGTTTGTCCCTTATCGTTATTTATTGCTGTGGTTTTCTTTAAATCAGATAAAAACTCAGTTTTAGAATTAACAGTATGTACTTTTAATCCCCTAGCTGTAAATTCATCCCTAGCCTGTGTCAATAAATCCAACCTATCAACAATAAAATAGAATTTAGGAATGACATTTTTCTGCTGAAAATAATGCTTTAGATAATGCGTGTTATAATATGCTAATGCTGTTTTGCCACTTCCTTGAGTATGCCAGATTATCCCTTTACGAATTCCCTCATCTAGTTTTTTGGCGATTGCTTTTGTAGCAAAAAATTGAGGATATCGCATAATATGCTTTTGAATTCCTTTAGGCTCTTTTACATAAGCCAATGCAAAGGACAACATAAATTCTAAGCGATCTTTAGACAGTAAGGAGGTAAGTAATCTATTTGTGGGGGTATTTGAATCTTTGTTAGTCTGAAATTCAGGACTGGTTTTTACTACCTGATAATTTGTATCCTTTAATAAAAAGTCTTCCTCACCAGATTCTAAGGGTTTAAGAATTTGAGTATAATTAAAGCCTATTTCCTCCCTAAAATAATTGAATATAGGTTTGTAATATGAAGGAGAAGCATAGAAAGCACCTTGCCACGGCTGAATCTCATTTTCATCATATTCCATGTTATTAGAAAAAATCATAAACTGGGTAAGGTTTACGAACTTTCTAAATTTCTTATTCTGAAAACGTCTGTTAATCCGATCTCGCTCAGCTATTACTCCATCCTTATTGTTCGGTTTTTTCACCTCAATAAACACTAGAGGCATTCCGTTAATTAAACAAATTATATCAGGCCTAAACTCATCTTCCCCATTTTTATAAGTTAACTCTGTAACTACATGAAAATTATTATTCTCAAAGTTTTTAAAATCAATTAATCGAATTCCCGATTTTGAGGTTAGCAATTCATAAAAAGCCTTACCAAGATCATCATTTTCCAATTTAATGCTAATATCTTGGTATAAGCGATCAACTTCATCCTTTGAAATAGCAGGATTGATTTTTTTAATCGCTTCATTAAAAAGCTGAGTAAAAATATTGGTCTCAATATCCCATGTGGTATCTTTAAGGGAAATATATTTATACCCCAATTGCATAAGATGTAAAATAGAAGGAAGTTTTACTCTAGAATCTTCGTTAAATGCCATAGTTGGTTAGTAGTGTCCGAAAGATAGGCTTCTTTCGGAAAACTTCAAACTTTTTGTCTGTATTGCTTTTTAACCTTGAACCAACTAACGTTCGACACTAAAATGAATTTGATATGAACAAGCATCTACAAATTTTCAACTTTTGAAGTTTCTTCCTTTACCTTACTTTTTTCTAGAATTTTACCTTCTAACAAATCCATATCATCGCTCAACTTCCTTTCAACAACCTTTGCATAAATCTGGGTAGTAGATAATTTCTTATGACCTAAAATTTTTGATACTGTTTCTATAGGCATTCCATTAGATAAGGCTACCGTAGTGGCAAACGTGTGTCTGGCAAGATGAAAAGTAATGTGTTTCTTCACCTCACATATTGTAGCAATCTCTTTTAAATACTGATTGACTTTTTGATTCGATATTTTTGGTAATAAAGTTCCGGTAACCTCGCGACTTAGATCTTTTTTATATTTCTCAATAATTGTAACTGCTTTCTTTAACAATGGAACTTTAACTGAATTTCCATTTTTCATTCTCCTAGTTACAATCCATAATTTCCCGTTTATCCCAATGGTTAAATTTTCAGGTTTCAATAATACCAGATCTCCATAACTTATCCCTGTATAACAGCTAAATACAAATAAGTCTCGCACCCGTTCTAGTCTTTCCAATTTTAGTTTCTTATTCTCGATCTTAAAAAGATCCTCAGCAGATAAAAATTCTCTTTCCCTTGGCTCTAAGGTAGATTGAAACTTTATGAAAGGATTTTTATCTATCCATTCCATCCGGTAGGCAAGTGAGATCATTTTTTTCAGTCGTTGTATATGTTTCATTACAGCGTTATGCTGTAGATTTTTCTGGTAATGTTTGGGCTTAACAGATCTGAGAAAGTTCTCAAACTTCAGAACGAAATTATAATCTAATTCCTGTAGGTAATAATCCTTCCTCCCAAACTCCTGTTTAATGAATTTGCGGATATAGTTCTGGCTGGTATTATAAAGCCGCCTGGTATTCGGCCTCAACTTTGAAAAACAAGTTGTATTATGGTATTCAAAAATATCCTCCAAAGAGTACAATTTTTCACTCTCTCCAAAGTACTTTTTCTTGATATTTTCCAGGGATCGAACCTTTCCTTCTATTCTCAATTCCTGGTAATATTGGAAAAGCCTAGAGTATTCCTGGTCTAGGAACTCATTGAGCTCTAAATCGAAAGCGTCAACACCGGTTGATCTTTGCTTTTTAGAATCCCATAATTCTATGGCAATTTTACGCTTTAAACTGATGTTTAACTTTTTGTTATTCAATGATATACGAACATAAATTGGAGCTTCTCCTCCCTTAGCTCTCTGAATGTATATCCAGAACAGTACTGAAAATGTTGACGAAGTTCTCATGATTTGACATGTTTAAATGAAAGCTTAATACGAAAATCAAATCAGTGATAGCGCAAGATTACGCCTCCTCAAGATAAGAATTTTTGTTGACAAAATGTTGACGATCTGCGTGACGAAATGCTTGATTTCAAACGATATCACATAATATCAAAAAAAATTAAAACATTGATAATCAAAAGATTAACAAGGTTTTGGTTTAGGCTATACCCTTTCCAGTAGCCTCACCAGGAATCGAACCTGGATCTAAAGTTTAGGAAACTTCTATTCTATCCATTGAACTATGAGGCCATTAAACGAATTTATTAAAATCGGCATTGACTTCGCTACTACATAATTCTAAAATTTACAGTCTTATTCTATATCTTTAGACTTTAAGTTCAATAAGTATGAAAAAATTACTTTTAGCAGTTTTCTGTTTATCGATATTCAGCACTCACGCACAGAATATTGGACACGAAAAAAGCGCTTTTGCGCATACATTTTCAATTGTTGCCAGAGATACTGTCACCGGTGAAATGGCT
>FUFK010044633.1_pt1 | contig 53121 bp, 85 predicted proteins | sample 1021851 | NCBI WGS metagenome assembly FUFK01 (sample SAMEA51879418, study PRJEB19060) | metagenome | reverse complement strand
GCGCCAACACCGTGCTTCCAATTAAGACGAGTGCCAGACTCATTTGTTCTAACAACACTATCGGTACGCGTATCGAGATAATACTCATGCGCTCCTGTAGTAAGTGTAGTGTAGCTTTGATCATATCCACTCCTTTCTCCAACAGATGAAACAGATATTACTGGGCTTTCAGTAAGTTGTACTGCATAAGTATCCCAGTAAATATCAAAATCTTCAGTTTTATCTGAAGAAACAAAATCTACAATGCTATTACCGCAATAGGTTTTTACTAATTTACTCACAGAAGGAATAAGCGAACTGATTCGTAAATCCTCTTTTGGACTTACAATTCCTTCCGCGTCTTTATAGTCTGCTAATGTAACTAAGTCTGCCATAAGTAAATTAGTAAGAACCCGGGAGGGCCGGAGCCCTCCCAAGTTGCTGGGTAGTTATTACGCTACGAACTTGATCGCAACTGAAGGCTGGTCTGATCCAGAACCTGCTACGATTTCTTCGAATCCAAGTGATTGAGTAGCAACAATTACTCGTCGCTGATTCATCACTTCGTAATCCTGCTCCACTTGTACGCCACGGAGTCGTGGTACTACATAGTTTCTGGTGTAAACAGCATATGCTGCTTCGCTACCAGCAGTGTTGTCTGCAGGGAATTCTTCTGATACTACAACCGGAGAACCAAATACGGCTCCGATCGTACCAGTTACTCGTATCGCCAAATCTGATCCTACTTCATCCAGTGTCTGGAAGGCAGAATCTGACAACAGATCGTAGTAGCTAGCTGAGCTAACTATATAAGTTACGTCTGCTGGGTTAAGGCCATACTTACCCATGTCCTTACGCATGTTAAGAAGGTTAGTTGCAGTAACTACGTCACCGTCTGAAATATCACGACGGCCGGCTACGTTTTCTGCTGCAAAGTCTGCTAAGCCAGAAGGCGCACTTGAATTACCATTCAAGATTGCATTTTCAACAGCACGTCCGTGTGCTCTTGCTACACCTTCAATAAGCATAGGCATCAAGTTAATGAGTACTTGCTCGTCGACTTCGTTGTCCATAAAGGTGCTTGAAATCAAACGATAAGCATTCAAGATGACTTGCTTAGGCTTGTAAGTGCTATCTGATGCACCACGATTTTCCAAGTTGCCTGAGGTAGCATTCGTTGCGAATACTGCAGGCTCAACGTCTACGGAAATCGGTAGCACAGTCGCTGCACCGTTTACAGGGATTTCACGGAACAATGCCGCTACTTTCAGTTCATTTTGAATTTCCTTCTCGATGAGAGAAGCAACTTCTTGGTCGATGTCAGCCGCGTTAGCAGTATAGTTGATACCTGCTTTTTCTTGGATGTCACGAGCATAGTCTGTGTCCCAACCCTTACGAGTCATTACACCGAGCATGTGGGCGTTCAAGAAATCTTGGCCCCACTTGCTGATGTCAGACTTCTCTGCACGGTCAGCAAATACACGCTTTGACTCACGCATTTTAGCGATTTCGTCAGACTTCTCTTCCAACTCTTTCTTATACTTATTAAGAGTCTCTTCCATGTCAGCATTACGAGCGGTAAGCTCTTTCTGAACATCTTCCATAAGCTTTTCAGTGCCTGACTCAACGCCAGTTACAACTGCTTGCTTAACTTCTTCTTCTTGAGCTGCTTTTTGCTCGGCTTCTGCCTGAGCTTTTTCAGCGGCTTCAACAGCCGCAGCTTCTTCTGCAGCTTTCGTTTCGGCTTGCTTCATTGCAATTTTAGCAGCAGTTTCCTCTGCTACCTTCTTAGCAAATGCTTCCAAGTCGACTTCGGGAGTTTTTACCTCTTCCGACATTTTGATCTCCTTTTGAGCTTGCGCTCCGTCCAGTGTGTCACTAGCTACCGATAATTTATCATCTTTAGCCAGAGACTGACTGGCTAGATCTACACGATTGGTGAAAGTTTTCTTGAAGGCTTCGTACTCTTCAGAAGAGTCAAAAGACTTCGCCAGAGAGAAAGTAGCTGCTTGATTGCAAGGTACGGATACAACCGAAACTTCAAACAATTCAGCGTCCTTTATCTTATATCCGTCAGTTTCCGATAAGTAATCAGCGTCCTTGACCCGGAAACCAACAGAAAAGGCTCCAAGAACGCCGTCTTTAACTAATTCGCATACACCTTCCGGTGCAGACTTACTAATTTTTGCTTCTAGTTCGAGACCTTTTGGAGTTACTTTCAACCCCGTTGCTCGACCTATAGGCTTATTATAATCATGGTTGAAAAGAATAATTGGATTATTCTCAAAATTGTGAAGCCCACCTTTTGCCCATGCATCAGGAGAAATAGTATCTCCGGCGCGGTCAAAATCATTTGTGCTCGCCATTCCTCGAATCATCACACTTCCGTCTTCGACTTCGTGAGACTTAAAAGTAGAGGTTAGATTAAATATCTTATTCATCTTCTTCCTTTGGTTCTGATGCTTTAGCAAGGGCCTCTAAAGGATCAGGCTCGGCACTTTCTGCTTCTTCGACGGTGAAGGCTTCTCCAGCATTAACTGGATCTGACGCTACTTCGCCGTGTAGTTGTGCCCATACATCTGGATGGTCTTTTTCTATAAAGCCAACTAGTCGAGACCAGCTTCCAAACAGATTCATTAAGTTGCCAGACCGTATCCCTGTAGGTCTAGCAATGCTATCAAATTCTTTTTTAGAAAGTACTTTTCCTTCCTCTAACATTATCATTGCGGCTGCTTCTATTGCAACATCTCTTCGTCGTATGCTACCCATCGTTTTCTCCTTCTTCTGGTCTGCCACCTTCATCAGGATTTGCAGCACTTCCTGCAATGTTGGCAGGTGTTCTTATATCGTCTTGTCCTTCAATAGGCTCAAAACCTAAATTTTCTCTTGCTTCATTTGGAGATATAATTCCTCCATTAACTAAAGCAGTATAGTATTGAGATTGATCTCTCATCTCTGGCTGCAAAGCCGGAACTTCAGTTACGTCTTCTTTTAGTTCAAATCCAAAGTACCTTTCAAATGCATAATGTAGTTTCTTAACTATAGGTAGTACAGTCTCTAAATAATACATTCTCATATTTGGACGAATATTTGCATTATTACCTGAGTCAAGAAGTATTGGTGGTATTCCTAACGCCTTTAAAATAATTTTTTCATTTTCATGTATTGCTGCTTGAAAATCTAGTTCCCTAAAATTTGTGTTTGAGATACTATCTATCTCTATTCCGCCATCCAATATCAGAGGACGTCTACCTCCGGAGTCTGGTCGATAACGAAGCGACCAGGATTGTATCATTCGCTCTTTTATCTTTTCACTAAGTGTATTAGGACTTTTAAGTACTAATCCTGGTACAGCTCCATTTTTGAAAAAATTATCTTGAAACTGTCTCATATTCTGCATTAGAATCATAGTTCTNAGTGCAGGCTTTAATCGAGATATACCTCGATAAATTGAGTAAAAAGAATTATCTTTGATGTGAATTATTTCGGAGGGGCTATAATCTACTGTCTCATTAAAAGTAAATTTATCAATATAAGAAGTTTTACTTGCATGAATATTTACTTTATTTGCAGGAAGATGATATAAGTGAACCCCATCAAAATAAACAAATATGTTTCCATCAATCAGATAATCAGTAAGTAGATTTCTTTTAAACGTACTAATATCTTGAAAAGGATTAGGTTCTTTATTTAGAAGTAATCGTACTTTGGATCTTTTTACTCCTTTTACAATATTTTGTAAGCCTTGTATCTGTTCGCCTACAGTAGTTTTAATTTCAGAAGCATCATCTACAATTAGATTTACGCCTCTATTTACAATTTCTATATCTTCATACGCTTTTTCATATTTAAGCGTAAACTCCCTAGAGGGAGCAGTTTTATGATCGTAGTACTGTTGTGCAGGATTGAGTTTCTCCTCAATCTCTGGCGTTCGTCCTAATAGTCGATCATACCATGCCATGTTTTTCTCTTTGAATCTCTACCCAGTTTTCTTGCTTTTTAGCAGTTGTCAAAGCTGGATCTCTCCCATACACCTTATGAAGTTTTAAGTGGTGTGCATGGCATAATGTGACTGTATGTTCATACAATTCAGCCCAGTGCTCTTGTATGAAATCTTCCCGAAAGGATAAAATATTTTCCGGAAGTAACTTGTTCTTTTTTACATAATTATGTACTAACGGACTTAATGAATAAAAATGGTGAAAATCAAGTTCCGTTTTTTCTCCACAAATATAACACTCTGTGCCTTTTTCATATTTGTTTTTTGCTTTATCTCTTATGTATTTTACGATGTCTCTTTTTAAATCCATTTTCGAATACCAGAATTATAGCGAAAGTGAGGTATCATGTCAAACATTATTTTTGATGTGGTATCTCTAGAAGCCGCTGTTTGATGTTTCAAACGAATACAATGCATACCGCAGTGCATCCGCCATATGTGACGCACGATTGTGCTTNGGTTTCTCTTTTAANAGGTTTGGATTTGGATCCCANTGGTACTGATCCAANGATTGAAGGGTTTCTTTGCAAAACTGATCAACAAGTAATTTATCATTATCTACAATTGCTTGTACATGAGAAATACCATCTAAGATAGATTTCTTTGCATTTACAGTAGTAATATCATAGTTTTGTGCAAAGTCAAAACGTGTTTGTTGAGCGGCAGAATCAATGTATATGTAGTCAATATCCCACTTATCTATCAGCTCTCGTATTTCTGTGGCGTGTTGTTCTGTGGTTCTTTCTGCATCGAGGTATTCGTCGAGGAGATAATATTTTTCTTCATCCCAAGAATAAGCAATAACGCAAAAAGCAGTAGGATCGCGATACCCAACATCAAGTCCCGCAAAAACATCCATTCCCGCCGTATCGATATCATTGAATGAACCTACACATTCGTCGAATTTAAAGTTCCAAACTTGTCCTTCATAAGTATTAAAGTCCGCCTCATACTCTTGCCGAAACTCAGCTTCGGACATACTTTTTCTAGCCTCCTGAATATCCGTTTCAGACATTCGAGGATTAGAGCGATAACTCGCTTTAATAGAGACCCATTCTGTAAAATCATCCGTAAATCCCCTGTCGAAAAACTCGGCAAACCAGTTATTTCTTCCACGAGGTGTTGAGATAAATATAGCTTTGGAATTATCTTTATCAAGAGTTGGCCGCAAAGCTACGTTAAAAGCATCTTTCCCGTCGGCAAGTGCGGCCTCATCAAAGATTATCAAATCATAAGATCTACCAACGCACGAATCTACCTGATTTACAGAACCCATGCGTATAGTAGAACCGTTCGAAATCTCTATCACTTTATCTTTTGCGTTATCTCTAACTACTTCTAGATCAAAGTGTTTAATGAGTGTTCTCTGCAGATCAAACGAGATCTGCGAGAGAGCATAGTTCGGAGACATAATCAAAATATTCGACGAAGGAACCAGTGAAACGAGTTGTCCAATTATATTGGCTATGTATGTCTTTCCTTGCCTTCGTGAGATTGCCGCGCAGACAAATCTATATTTTGGATTATTGATAGCATTTATAATTGCTACCTGAGAAGGTAAGGGTGTAATTCCTAGTAGCTCCATATAAGGTTCTACTGGAAGTTTTAAGAACTTATCTTCTGGTGAATAATCGCAGATATATTCTGATAATATATCTTTGCGGCTGATCTCTATTGACATTTAGTCTTGTCCCATTGAACGTGTTTTGCTATATTTTCTGCAATACTCTAACTCTGTTAGATTTTCTTCTTCCTCTTGTGGAGGTCGGAGACTTTTCTTAGTCTCTTCTACATAGTCGAGTATTTTCTCAATCTCGGATTTTTCTGGAAGCGCCATAGTACCACCCCTGTAGTAGTTTTATCGCGACAGTATTCCACCAGAAGAAGGTTCGATGAAAAACATATCCTCTGCTCTCGAGAAAAGTTTTCTCACACCACTTCTTTTGAATATTGTCGAGATAAAGTTCATGATGTCGAAGGACTGCATGTCCATCGCCCTTTACTTGACAATAACAAATTTTATATCCACCGAATATGAGATTCCAAAACATTTTTATATAACTTCTGCCAGAGACTTCATATAAATACGTCAAAGAATAATCTTCACAGTCGCCTTCAAAAGGAAGCTGCTTCATCACATACCAAGCATCTCTTTTTCCGTATGCATTCTTATCGTATACATACTGAAAATTTTTGTTTAGATGTTCTAAAATTACTTTCTGCTCATCCATGCTGATACCCCCATATATGCTCCAACAACACCTGCTTGGGCTATATAAAATAGCCCTAGTAAGTCAGCTAATGCTGACACCCGACTTTCTGAAACAAAAGGAGTAAATAGTGCCATACTGAACACTATCATAGATCCCATTGCAACCCAAGCCATTCTTTTTTGCGCTTCGGACTTTTCCTCTCGAAGCTCAATCTCAAGCATATCTTGAGATCGTTTTATTTCTTCATCTGAAACGGTACCGTCTCCATCTAAATCAAATTCATTATAGTGCGAATCTCGCTGTAATTTTTTTACCATTTAACTTTGTTTGCCCAGTAAGCAGCTGACATCTTACCCTTAGCTATATTCTTACGATGACGAGCTTTAAACGATGCTCGTTTTCGTTTCATGGCTTGACTTTCCCCTTTCTTTGGTTTACCAGCAGTCTTTGCTCCCTGCTGTCCAAATCTAATTGTTTTTACTTTGTGTCCACTTTTTGCCACCACTATATGAGATTTTTTGGGATGACCCGGAGTACGTTTTGGTTTATTATAGCCTTTAACGCCTGCCCTTTTTAGTAGACTTCTTCCTCTTTTTGCGTGTGGCATTTTTATATCCTGAAGCGTAGATTGCTCTACCTTGCTTTTCTGCATCTGACTTTTTCTTATAAACTTTGCCGGAGCTTCCCCACCTATAACCGCCTTTTACTTTTCTTACGGGCACGTTTCTTTCTCCGTTTTCTCTTCCTTGCTATCTGCTGACGAAAGGAAGCGGGTGCACTAACACCCGCCATTAGCCTTTTCTCTTCTGTCTTCTACGTTTTTTCGCAAAAGTTCTAACATTTGTGGGCTTTCCTCCAACTCCTTGCTTTACTGCTCTTTTTCTACGAATTGCAGATTTTCGTTGAGCAGGAGTCATACGAGCAGCTTTAGCTGCAGGAACACACTTAGGGTATTTTTTCTTACCAGCTTTTGTACGGCCACATTTCTCAAAACCACCGCCTTTTTTTGGTCTTGAAATATCTACCCAGTTTTCACCAAACCATTTAGTTAAGCTCACGGCTTATCTCCTTGAAGGTCACTTTTTCCGCTTGCCTTTCTTGCGCTTTTTCTTGCTATGAGCAGAGTCTTTCATAAGCCTACCGCCAGGCATAAAGTGGTAGCCTTTTGGAGCTTTTTTACCACGATATGTTTTGCGCATTATTTTTTACCTCGCTGCTTTTTGAGTATTGCTGCTCTTAAAGCGGGCGGAAGTTTTTTCTGCTTGGCCGTTAGACCTTTTTTCTTTTTACCATTTTTCTTGGGCTTCTTTTTGCCCATAGGCTTTTTCTTTCCAGAGTGATACGGCATTTACTTCTCCTGACTTTTTACAGTCTTTGCAAGTACAAAGGTTGCAGTTGCATTATTCAGAGCACTCACGACAATCGCAATCTGGACAATTGCAATTTTCACAGTCACATCCACATTTACACATAGTATTATCCACTACGGTATTTACCGCCTCGCTTTTTATACTCTCTTACCAGCCAAGCATTTGCATATGCAGAAGGATAAACGGCAAACTTACGTTTTGCCGCTGCCTTGACTCTTGAGTATAACGCTTTGTTTGTAGGAATTGATTTTCTTTTTGTGCTACGTCTTCGTCTACGAGCAGCCATTTATTCTTCCTCTTCAGCTTTCTCTTCCTTTTTTGGTTCTTCTTTTCCAGCTAACCATGCTTCTGCTTCTTTTTCAGTTGCAAAGCCTTTTTTACCTTTTACAGGGTCAGTAGCCCACCAGGTGCCGCGCTTTTGGTCTATCATGTGTTTCTCCAAGCCTGGCACAGAGTGCCCAATAATTTAAGTATTATAATACGATTGAATTGATAAGTCAAGATTTATTTTTGGTATGGTATAAATTGAAACGAGTTCATTTTTGCCTTTTACAGTAACTTCGCCAAGCTTTTCATACTCGTTAGAGGGGGCTTGCTTCATTGTAAACTCTGATATAATTAGATCAGTATCAAACTCTTTGCACTGACCCTCTAAACGAGAAGCCAAGTTAACTGCGTCACCAATAACGCTATAGTCGAAACGACTGTCAGAACCCATATTCCCGACAATACACGGTCCCGTATTGATTCCGATTCCTGTATTGATTTCAATGCCTCTTTCATGCTGTAGAACATTATTTAACTCCACTAAGCTTCGTCTCATTTCTATAGCTGCTACGATTGCGTGACAAGCATGCTTTGGATCATCAAGAGGAGCATTCCAAAATGCCATAATACAATCGCCCATGTACTTATCAATTGTTCCTCCATGTTTCAAAATTATATTTGTTTGATTAGTAAGAAACTCATTTATAAGTTCAACAAGTCCTTCTGGATTATCTTTGTAAGTTTCTGAGATTGGAGTAAAGCCTCGTATGTCACAAAATAGAAAAGTCATATCTTTACGTTCACCACCAAGCTTCAGCAGCTCTGGATTCTTTTGTAATTTTCCAACCATACCCGGATCTAGATAGTGTTCAAATTGTTTTTTAATCTGTTGTCGTAACTTGAACTGTGTGTAAAAACTGATAAAACTTGTAACTGCCCAGGTAATGAAAGCCGCGAAGATAATATATGAGGGATCGAGTAAAGTATAGGAACTACTAAAAGAATACCACGTATATCCAATTGAAGTTGCTATAGCTACAAGTAGAGCAGGTATAGAATAGTATAAATTAAATGCAAGTGCCGCAATAGCTGTAAGTATTACAATTAAAGCAAGTATCTCTGCTCCGTCTGCCCAGTCTGGTCTTGCAATATTTTTTCCTTGGAGTAGTGTAGAGATAGCAGATGCTTGAATCTCATGAGGAGCTTTCAAACCATCCGGAGTTGCTACAAGTGTAGAAGCACCCCTTGCTGTAACTCCGAGTAAAACAATTGGATACTCAGGAGCTTTTTCTGCATAGTCTTTTGCAGAAATACGTTCAAACCTAGTATTCCATGTAGCCCAGACTCTTGCATTTGCATCGGTAGTAATTGGAGGAAGTCCTTTTACACGAAGTGCTTCTATACCTGTTTCATTTGTTTTGAGTGCATAAGACTTTGCACCCGCTGCGGCTCGAAGTACTTCTAGTCCGAATGAAGGGTACAAAGTATCATTTATATTAAAAACAAGAGGTAGTCTTCGTACAAGATTGTCTACCTCAGGAGCAGTAGAAGTTACGCCGTTTCCGATTGCAGCATTTTCTATTCTATCTACATTATTCAATACTCCTTTGTAAGAAAAAAGAAAAGGTTTTGGGTCTTCTCCGATAGAGCTTGTCCCTACGTGTGGAGGCTTACCCGCTGAGTCAGAATTTGATGCAGCTGCAGAAACTACAACTGAATTTTTCTTGATACATTTTGCTAAATTTTTGTCACCGCCAAATCGATCCTCCTCAGGAAATAGAACGGAAAACCCTGTAACACCTGGTCCCAGAAACTGACAAAATACTTCTCGTGGCCAAGGCCATTGACCAAGTTGTTGAAGGCTGTCATCATCAATATCTACTAATAAAATATTTTCATCCCCTATATTGGGTAATGTAGAAATAAAATAATCAAAAGTTTTTAAACGCATGGACTCGATTGGAAACGGATCTATTGCGCGTAATCCGATGAGTGCAAGTATTAAAGTACCGATTATATAAAATTTTTTCATTCCTGTACGATGGAAATATACACATCGCCTCCTTTGTTTAGTATAATATTAAATCTCTCTCCGTTGTCATCCAACTTAATAGTATAGCCTGTAGTTTGCATCAGCTCAAGTCTTGCCATATTTTCAACTTGTCTTTGCAATACAACTTGTTGGCCTTGCATAAAAGTACTAATTTGAGTGGTAGAGTCAAAACCTACTTTTGTTCCCTGTACAGAGAAAGCTCCTTCTTCCTCCAGCACATCTGTTTCTTCTTCTCTATCTATCTCTTCAAATACATCTAGCAAGTCTCGTAAAAAGTCTACATCTAGTAAATCAATGTCAAGTTCTGTAAATTCTAAGTCTTCCTCTGTTTTCTCTAGTTCGTCTTCTAGCAGCTCTACATCTAGATCATTAAAATCAAGTATGCTTTCTGAGCGTTCTACAAGTTGCTCTTCTTCTACTATTTCTTTCGGTGGTGATACAATCAGTAAGTTATCTATAAGTCCTAAAGTAATATCAAGTATCTTTGGACTTGAAGGTTCTTTCTCAGACAAAGATACAGTAGTTGCTTGATAAGGCTTATTGAGGGTAACCTGCCCCATCATCGAAGAGACTACTATCTCCCCAGAAGCATCTCCAAACTCGTTTGGAAGAAGTATAATGAGTGTTCTTCCTAACTCATCTACAGTTGCCGTAAAGTCTGTACCACGAATCGCAATCTCTGCCGTGGGCGTAGTTATGCGTATGTTATCTTTATCTATAGTGCCAAGAGCACCTGTTATGAATCTTGCTGTTCCTGATGCAAAGTTGAGAGCAAGTTTTGATTTGGTAGGATCTGGATCGTAGACAAACTCGTCTATTATGATCTCAGAATGTTCTGTGAGCTTGAGTATGGATTCGTCAAGAAACTGAAGTTCTATTCGACCTGCTGCAGTACGCACATCATCATAGCTTTCTATGTTAAAGTCTAGTACTGCTTCGTTCTCTTGTGTTTCACGAAATACGGCAGCGGTACCAAATACATCGGTTACGCTGCCTATATTCGCANTAACAAGTNACGGAACCAGAGCCAGACTGAATAATGCACATCGTAGCATTTGTTCCACTTGTACCACTTCCTGTAGTTGAGAAGTTTAGATAATCATTGTTGCCAGTAGAAGATTGATAAACACCAATATCCCAATAACTGCCACTTACGCTAATAGTAGACTGGTGACCATTACCTGAAGAAGCACCGCTATTGTTAATACCCACATAGTCGATTTCATTATAGCTTCCTGTAATATCCCAATCTTGAGTAACATACTGTGAGTTTATAATCGCATTAATAGTATTATTACTACCGTTAATATCCCAGTCTAAATTCATGTTACTTGAGTCTGCTGCTGAAATCGAGCCCATGCTATTCCAAGAGTTTAGGCCTGTATGGGTTGCGGCCGTTGCCGCATTAAAAGTAATTGCATTATCACTTCCATTTATATACCAGTTCACTGTGCCATCGCTCGCATCTGCTCCAACACCATAATTTATTGTTTGATCATTATTTCCACCAAGTATGGTGTTGTCCCAGTCTGTAGTATCAATGTCATAAGTTCCAGAAGGGTTCCACTGTCCAACTAACTCATTGTTACTTCCTGTCCATGAAAAATTAAAGTCAGAAGTATTTGAGTTTATATCTGCACGGAAAAAGTTTAGGTCTCCTATTTGATCCAGATTAAATACCATATTACTACTATTGAGTAACATAGCATTATTTACCGTGCCAGTTGCACTTGTGTCACCTGCAACAACGTTACCACTACCTAACTGCTCAATATCTATTTGAGTATTTGTTGTACCAGTAGTAGTCTGTTGTATATAAATCTGATTATCAGCCGCATAAGCTGAACCAGATATTAGTAATCCAACTAATAATAATGAGCGTTTCACTACTCATCTCCCGATTCGAAAGACCAAAAGCCTTTCTCTTTTCCCTCCAGTATGGTATTATACACGGCGGTTTCAATCGCTTCGCGTAATGCTATTGCACTACTTTCATTTTCAGTTGCACCAGCCTCTAACTCTACAAGTTGCGTGCCGGCCTCTATAAATCTGAAAACGTCGCCTGATGTCCCAACGGAAAGAATTTTTTTGGTCACTAAGACCTCAATTAATATTTCCCCTGTTAGAACTGATACGGTGCGCAAGGTTACTGTTACTGTGTCTTCGCGGAATTGTCGGGAAGCTCCTATACCTAATGTTCTTGCTCCTACACCTCCTGTTCTTAAATTTGTTTCGTAATCTACCACTCCTCCCTGCATTAGTAGTCCTGCAAATAGAAGTGGTCCCAGTTTGTCACTCTTTCGGAAATCCTTTCGAGTGCTCCTTATTATCTGTCTTTCTTTTGTAATGTTGTCGATTCCGACACGTTCTACAACTCGAAAGAACTCTCCATTCGCTGCATGCTTTAACGCTCTTATTAAGTACGTTTCCGGTGCTGCAGTTACCGCTGATGAAAATAAAGCAAACTCAGAGTTGCTTTTTCGTTGTCCTGTAAAATCTGCAAAAGCTCCACCATATATTGCAACTACTGGCTTTTGCTTAGGAGCAGGTAAATGATAAAGTGCATCTACTTTTAACTCTGCTACCTCTGCGTTCTTTTGTGGCCATGCGATTGCTCCTGTTTTGCAACTAGCCGTAAATACTAAAAGAATCAACAGGCACTTCAATTTGAGTACAAAGATCGCTTTCTTCACAATCTGCATATGACCCTTCCTCGCCGTACTTGCCTGGGTAGGTTTCCATCATCAATCTACCGTTTAACATATAATATCGTATATAGTAATCCTCACTTGAAAAATAAAAACGCCCATCTAAATTTGGGTCAATTTCTCCAGCTTCAAACATACTCTCTACAAGTTCTTTTGAAAGTCTTGAGTAAATACGACTTTCAAAGTTACGAAGAAACTTGTTCATCGTACTATTTTCTTCTTCTCGTTCTAGCTCTTCAAGCTCCGCTTCGAGTTTCTCTTGGATCTCCTTCTTCCTGCTGCTCTCCTGATTCTCTATCGTCAGGTAATGGCTTGATTGATTCAATCCGCTGAAACTTGGACTCTTGAACTTGAAAGTTAGTGTGTCCCCGTTCGCTGGAGCTGTCAGAAGTAGTAGAGCGAGAACTATTATGAATTTTTTCATACTCAAGTACCACATTTACTTTTTGCTGTAAACGAATCAAATCGTTATCCAACATTCTTATCTGATCAATTACCTTTATCAGATTTAAGTGAGATTCCTCAAGTTTCGGAGCAACCTCCTCTGTAACGTATTTCCAGATATAATATATGTAGTATCCCATACCTACAGCCATTACTATCGGGAATCCAAATTGCTGTATTACATCAATCGCGTCTTGCATCTTCCTTACCGTCAGCTCTTGCGATTCTTTCTATGTCAGGATTCACATTGAGTGCATGACTGACAAGCGTATCTATTCGTATTAAGTCATTATTCATAGTCTTCACACGATTTACAAGAGATGAAGTAAAGGTATCTACCATCTTTACTTGATCCAGTACTCCTTCAAGAATATACTTTAAAGTCTGAAAGATAAAAAAGCCCATGATAAGTGCAGCTGCAATAGGAGCACCGACCTGGGCTATAAAGTCAAATATTTCCACTACCAGTTATTAATTATAAGTGTCGACAATATTCCTAATAAGAAAAGAATAGTTGTTGCTCCACCTCCAAGTATTAAATGGTGCATTTTATCTAATCTAGTTTCTACGCCTTCAACACGTGCAAAAATGGTTTTCCATCTTTCTTCACATTGAGTCTCGTGCATTTTAAACTGAACTTCTAAGTCCTGAAGTTTATCCGTCGACATCTTTCAACAACTTTTCCATGAGTTTACCATAGTTACCCTGGCCGAAGGGAACCCCTTCATTTACTTGTATATTTGTTTGACTTCTGACATTTGATGCTTCGGCTTTCTGTAACTCAGCTTGTGCCTTAATTTCATCCATACGCATCTTGTGTGCCATTTGTAGTAAGTCAGCTAAATCTTTATTGGAGTATACTCCACTTTCTTTAGCTTCATCAAGCTTACTTCCAATCATCTCATCCAAAAGGCTTGCAATGTTATTTTTGTTTCTGTAGCCCATGTCCAAGTATACTGTGTCAATATACTTTTTGACTTCTCGTTTATTTAACAGCTCGACTACTTTATTTTCGGCAACCCCGAGTTGTTCGACAACTGCACGGATATTACCAAAAGTCAAGTACGAGTTTGCTACTTCAAGTCCTTCCGGAGAGATTGTAGTTAATTCTTTAGCCATGAGTAGAATTATATGGCAAAAGAGACTGAATGTCAAGATTTATTTTTGGGAGGTATAGGAGGGCCGGAGCAGTCTTTCTCATAGGTATCTGTAAGAAGATAAAATAATCCCATGACGCCAAGACCTACTCCGGTTGCTACAGTCGCAGAGGCTACGGCAGTAGTTGCGGCACCTGTGGTGGTGCCAATGAGAACTATGCCGCTAGTAGGGCAGTATTCGGAAGCATATCCATTACTATATCTGAGTTTATAATGCCTCTCATTCAAAGAGGCACACCCAGAAATGACTAGGGCTCCGAAGAGCCCTAGTAAGAATTTAACCGCGAATTGTTCCACCGCTTACAATTGGTGTATCAAAGTCCACCATCTTTTGCATTTCTTCAGTATCAGGAAATTTAACTCCTAGTCTCTCCCACTCATCCTGAAACTTACACTGGTATCTCAAATTATTGCTCCAACGATTTGAGTAAAATTTGCCACACCATTTCCCCTGGTCATTTAATTTAAAATCAAAAGACTCTCTTTCTTCGGCCACCACCTGTGACATTGTCATAGGCATAATCATCAACGCTGCTAATAAAGCTTTCACGGTTTTCTCCTTATGTGAATTCTTGAAATCATCTTGATTTCGAGGAATATTATATCAAAGAAGAGATGTAATGTCAAGTCTTATTTTTCTCTGTTAAAATTTGATGAATTTTATATGACAATTTGATGACGTTAAAATAACTCTTGACGACTAGCTCAATTTATGATATAATCCATTTACAAAAATTACCAAAGTCGTACGTGTTGGGGTCGCCCGCGGCGCGGGCAAAAACAAGGTCAAAGAACCGCCCTAGGGGTTGACAAGGTGGCGCGCATCTGGCATTATATCCGGACATTAACTAAGGAAAGCATTATGCAATATCTATCTTACATCCTAGCCGGCGTTTTCATGGTAGCCACTGGCGTCCAGACGCTATACATACACGACACCAACGTGCTACTCGACGCGAAGGATTCGCACATCGAGCGACTAGAGGAATCTGTTAGCTACTGGAAGGATTCATCAATCAACCATAGCAACAACGCAACATTTCAGCGCGAACGGTGCGATGCGTTTTATGATGTTGTCGGCGACTATATCGACGTAACCAATAAGCTTAAGGCGCAAGGTTGGTCGGACTCGGTACTACCGGCGGCCAAATAGGAATCATTCTCATTTGCAACCTCCATTATATCTCCATTATTGGGGGTTGACTGGAGGGGCAAAATGACCGATAATATAACTTCATTAACTAGGAGACACAATATGTCTAACTACACTCCGGCGATGATCGCCAAACTGCAAGCGGCGGCTCCGCTTAACCTCGCCAAAGCGAAAGCGTTGGCATCGGACTTCGGCAACGTGTCCTATCGCTCGGTCATTTCTAAGGCCAAGCACCTCGGCCTCGGCTATGACGTTACGCCTAAAGCCGCGAAGAAAATTCGCAGCTCCAAGGCCGACACGGTCGCGGCTATTGCCAAGGGCTTAGATATGCCGGTCGATGACCTCGACGGGTTGGCCCTTGCCAAGGGTTCCGCTCTCGACAACCTGCTCATGAATATCTCATGAGCCGGTTGATTGACCTAAGCGGATGGGTTGGGGCGGTGCTTCTCTGCATCGCTCCGCCGATCATCGACTCGGACTTGGGCAAGATTTTGGCTTCGCTTGGGCTTGCTATTTTATGCTTGCAAGCATGGCACAAAGAATGCTATAATCTGATTTTACTTAACATAATCGGCATTGGAGGATATTTATATGCGATTTATTTTTGACCTAGACGGGACGGTTATTAATTCAAACCATCGCCAAGGGGATACCCTCGACGATTGGCGACGAATGAACACCGCCGACAATATAGCGAAGGACACGACTTTGCCATTGTTCGCGCAAATGCGGGACGCTATCGCGGACGGGGTTGACGTTATCGTTTGTACTTCTCGCGTAATGGGGGCGGATGACTTTCGTTGGCTCGCGGATCATGGGATTTCAGGCATAACAATTCTTTGCCGTGATTCTAGCGATAACCGGCTTTGCGGATTTTTCAAGCTGGCATTGCTTCATGATTATGCGAAATCAATCGGGTATACTTGGGCGCGATTTGCTCAAACTTCGATTATGTTTGATGACGACATCGGGGTACAAAATACCTTAAAAAGCGTTGGACTTCGCGTGATTGATCCTGTAAACTACAACCATAAAATAGCAACGGCATAGGAGGCCAAAAAATGAAACTACCAAAACTAATCGCAACGGTTGACACGCTCAACATGAAGCCACGGGATTACGAATGCGATCCCGTCAACGGCGACGGCAACGGCTTGCTGTATTTCTGGAAGCTATCCAATATCTGGCGCGTTTTTCCAGAACTCCAGCCTCGCGTTCAAGGCGATGACGTTATCGTTAAGATCGGTTACGCGAAGGAATATCGCGTTATCGGTCGCAACAAATACGGTCGNCGATACGGCCACGGCGCGATTGTCCGCGCTCGTGAAACCATCCGAGGTTGGGAGCGTTCTTTCGACATCGAGAAGGGCGTTATCAGCGCGAAGCTATACGCTATCGCGGTCGGTACGGCTAACGAAATGCTGGCGGCTGAGCAATACTTGCATCGGCGCAATCAAGAGACTGGCATTCATTTCTTGCCATCAATTGAGGCACTCGCGGAGCAATACGGCTCCAANGGTNTGCCAGGCGGCAAGACAGAATTTTATCTGTCGCGCATTCAATCGCTATATGGCAAATTTCTGAATTGCCAACGGCGGTCGAATATGCAATCCGGCTGGTCGGATATTCGGGACGCGAATTTTCGCGGACCTTCGGGCTGGCGGTTGCCGAATGTGGGGGTTGACCTTTAAGGTCAGCCCATGCTAAAATCTGGTTTTATTTGGAGCACACAACATGAAAGATCGAAACACAAAAATCTGGAAGATCCTCGCGGGGGCTTACATGATTTATTCAATCACGGCTGACATAATCCTGCTTATGGGTTTGGTTTGGCTTATCGCTTCGGGTGGCGTCTAATGGACGCGCTCGAAACGCAACAAGCGCGACTCAACGAAATCGTGACGCGCTCCGACTTCGGAGCGGTTGCGGTTATCCTCGAAGGACGCGACACGGCTGGCAAATCGTCGACGATTCGGGAGCTAACCCATTATCTACCAACTTGGGCTTTTTCGGTCGTGTTATCGAAAAAACCTACAAAATGGGTGATGGATAATTGGCTTGGTTATTGGTCGAAAAAAATGCCGGTCGAAGGACAAATCGTTTTCTATGATCGAAGCTGGTACTCTCGCGCAATGGTTCAAAAATTGAATGGCTGGTGTACAGACAAGCAATATACCAATTTTATGCGAGACGTTAACGCATGGGAAAAATCACGGGATGTTCAATTTATAAAATTTTGGCTATCCATTGGTGAGGATGAACAAGCGCGCAGAATTGACAAGCGCGAAAAATCTCCGCTCACTAGCTGGAAGCTATCGCCAAATGACAAAATTGCGCTATCCTATTATGACCAAATGACGTTATTGAAGGAACGCGTATTGACCACTACTAGCGATTGGCATTCAATAGGGTATAACGATAAGGCCAAGGGGCGGCTTGCGCTAATCACTAGGCTCTGCGATATTCTGGAATCGTAAAAAATGCGCTGGCTGGGGGTTGACAGCACCCGGTCGGCGCGCGGGCGCCAGTGCGGGAGTGAAGTATCTAGCCTAAGTGGCCCCTGCGCCATTATGAGTGCAAAAGCTAAGAATGTCAAGTCTTTTTTGCGGGGTTGCACAAAATTTTTTTAAAAGCGCGTAGTCTGCGCCAGTGCGCAAGTGAAGTAACGAAGCGAAAAAGCCCCGCGCCATTTTACCCGCAAAGCAGTGCGTTGTCAAGTGTTATTTGCACATATGCGCAAAATAAATTTAATTGAGGAAGGTCTTGGCGCGGGGTCGATAATATGGTATAATTTTGGACAATTTGTGAAAATAAAACTTGACACGAAAACCCCGCGCGCGGCCCCCCGGAATTCGTTTACGTTATTTTACAATTAGGTAGCAAAAACATTTGACAACAGACCGAAATGCTTGTATAATACACGCATAAACAAAAACAAAGGAACAAATCAGAGAAAAATTTATGAGACCTTCGGTGAAAAAAATTCTTGACATTGTTACCTTTGGCTTGTATAATATACGCATAAATCAGAACAATTACGGGAGAAATTTTATGGCAGACGCAACTGCAAAGAACTACACTGACGAGATGGTTGAGCACATGGTTGCTGCGTACGAAGATACGCCAACGCTCGCTACCGTCGATACACTTGTCGCTGAGTTCGGCAAGCCAAAGCGCAGCATCATCTCTAAGCTATCTAGCTTAGGCGTGTACAAAGCGCAACCACGCAACACTACCAAGCAAGGTACGCCTGTTGTACGCAAGTCAGAGCTTGTAGCTCAGATTCAGGCATCTCTTGGTACTAACCAGCTTGACTCTCTTGCAAAAGCAAGCAAAGCTGACTTAGAGGCTTTAGTTGAGCTAGTTCAACGAGCACAGTTCGACAACTAATTCGGTGAAGCTAGAGTATGGTTCGGCGGACGGGGGTTCGATTCCCCCCTCCTCCACCAAAAGCAAACTGGCCACTTAACTGTATATAAATGCGGAGTAGAGCGGGCATAGGGTTTTGAGACTATAGTGCACATGAGGAGGAAAAACCTCCGACTACCTTCCGCGGGTATACACTAGAGTTTGCTTTTGATGGGGGAGCATGGTTTCGACGAAGGACACGAGGCTAGTGGAGAATCGGTGGGCAACCTACCGTAAATGGAAGAACCTAAACTAAACGCAAATGACGACGTTTATTCTCTAGCTGCATAAGCTAGCGGGCAAAGCCTCTCGGCTTGTTATCCAAAGGAGAGGCACTTAGTAAGCATATTGGGTTTGGCTTCCAGCAATGGCAAGCCTCAACCGGACGCTCGGAGATGGCAAACCCTCTGACCGACCCAGTATGTTTTCTAAGTAACAAAGTGAAAAGGATGGGATCATGTCCAATTATTTAGAAGGTGCTCTCTTTGTAGACTACAATTTTCGTGTGTTCTACAAAGGGATCAGATTCGAAGATCGAGGGCCAGACCAATTGACTCTGGCTCAAATGAACACATATGGTGATTTTGCTGAAGGCGATACATTTGTATTGAAAGTAGTGGATAACCAAATTTTTTTAGAAAAACAGTAAAAAAGATTTGACACAAAATACATAATCTTGTATAATATACGCATATTACGGGAGAACAGTATGACAGATTCACAGTTTGAGTTATGGATGATTCATGGTGGCATGATGGCAGAAGGGCTTAAGTCCGAAGAAGCGCTTGCCTTCATATTAAGATCAAAGTTAGCTACAGCGGAGGATATTGCTTGGTTAGTTCAAAATCGAGCAATGAGCGCGGCTGCAGCAAAAGTTGCAAAGGAGAAGTTACATGGCTAGAGGCAGAAAACCAGCACGTATTGCATCTAAAAAGAAAGTAAGCCGTAGACGTATGCTTGGCGAACAGGAAGTATTTCCTATACGATGTGTAAGTCGACGTGAAGGCATGAAGTACGACCTGCTTGGCGGCTATGTGCGCGAAGGTCGCGACGGTACGAAAACGATTTACGGTGACGATGGTAAACCTGTACCATTTCGAAGTATCGGAAAATTGGTAGGTTAACAAAAATAATTCTTGACAGACAGGTTATTTTTTGAGATAATATGTTTTCAAAATTAAGATAACCACTTTGTAAGTCGCCCAACGCCGTGGCGCTGATAATGGAGATAAGGACTGGGAGTACCCGGTCGAGTGCTCCAACTTTTCAAAATTAAGGGAAGCCAGAGACCCGCATTCAAGGGATAAGGCAGTAAAGATCGCGGTGAAAGAGATGCTCGGCCGCAGCCCTTCTTCTAATTTAGGGCGGGATGTAAGTGTACCGTACAGTACCTTTCTCGTGAGACGCAACCCTAGGTGAGCGTCCCAGTGTTCCACTACTGCAAATGTGGCGTTATGGTTCCGTGCCAGTGAGAGCAGACCGATAAAAGTATCACAGCCGTATAAGTACACGATAACTACTTCGCACATAATTGGTATTTATTCCTATGTTTGTGTGTTAATTACAGAGTTGTATTTCTACCCCACGATGCAACTCCAGGGAACCAGCGGTATACATTCTGTGAGTTGGTTGCGAATGGAAAGTAGGAGGTAGTCCATTCACTTAACAATATGGAGGACAGTAGCTAGGCCGGACATCGCGAAAGCATGAGAGCCGGATAGTCAACGGAGTCGTTGGAGAGCCCTTGTAATTTGGATGCATCGCAAGCAAGCCCGACTCTCCCATCGTGAGGTGGGATTCAAGAGGAGTACTCTACTGGAAGGAAGCCCCGCAGATGTCCAAATCTCGGGGCTTTTTTTATGCCTATCCAAAAAAATTTCTTGACATTTTTTCTCTGATCTACTATAATATACGTCACAAGGAGAAATTTATGACAGAAATTTCAAGTATACATTCGGTTATTCCTACCACCCACACAATACGCGATGTGGTCACAAAAGTGTACCAAGGCGATGTGCCGGGTGAAACAAAAGTTGTATCAACATTTTACAACGTGACAATATACGATTATATGGGCAGACTACAAACAGTGACAAACTCCCATGTAATAGATTATTTGATTTAGGAGAATCGAATGGGTGATGTAATAGACTTTCCACAAAAAGCATTCAAGTATAAAATTGAACAAAGCCTATCAGAAATGAGAAGTTCTCTTTCTGATATGTATGCTGCGTTGGAAAAAGTGGATAAAGGCTACAAGACAATTCAAAAACAAGCACATGACATGGAGGACAGTTATCAAGCTTTAATGGGATTATACATTGATGAGGTGGGACAGGATGCTGTACCTCTTGAGTGGCTTGAGTTTTGTCCTTATGTAGGCATGGAGCGGGGTCCCGATGGGAAAATAACATTTACACTACTAGATCCGCCAGAAGGAGGCAGAGAATGAAATCAAAAAAAGACTTAGGAAACCAAATACTGCAAGCGCTCTATTGTAAGTACTTGGGTGAAATGGAAGTACATAGAGCCAACATTGATATCTATTTGAGTACACCCGCTGGGATTGGTGAACACCCAGATGTGTTAGGTGCAATTGATATGGAAGTTGCAGCAATGGCGGGAGTTCGTGATAAGATCGAAACTCTTACAAGTGAATGGGATTTTGACGGAGACGAGTAGTTGAACTATACAAATGATCAGACCGAGTATATGGTCGAACAGTATAAAAACAAACCAAGCCGTATTACAGTGGACAGATTAGCCAAAGAGTTAGATAAAAGTCCAAAATCTATTATCGGCAAACTAAGCAGAGAAGGAGTGTATCGCCGTTCCGTCTACAAGACGAAGACAGGCGAAACTCCAGTAACTAAAACAGAACTTGTGGAAGAACTTGCGTACATATTCGAACTAAATCCAGCGGTTTTAGCGGGGTTGGAGAAAGCCCCAAAGAATGTATTGAAGGTTCTTAAAGGGGTCGCAGCGGGGTCAGAACAGTGAAAAGATTACCAAAACTATGTGAAACTTGGATGGACGGAAATACTACTATTGAAGTCTATGAAGATATCAAAACTACGCCCACATGCGATCTAACCTTCTACAAGCTAAGGATAATTGTGGATGATTCTGGACAATTCCCTGTTCTTTCAGGTGCAATCAATGAAGCAAAACGGATTTTACACAGAAAAAATCATCGCGAATTGCACAAAATTGGGACGGAGTTTGACTTAAGAGGAAAAAATGAAAAGGACCAGTAATAACTTATTAAATTATCCCGGTCATATTGATTGTCGAAATCGAACAGTAGATGATCGATTTGAGTGGGAAAGTAAGTTCTCGGTTAAATTGAGAGCTATACTGAGAGGCGCTCGCCTGACGGCTCGCTCCTCAGTATCACGCTCTAATTTAAACTCGAACTATCTAGATAAGTAATTTTCGATTGACTTGATTGTATATCAATTATTTCATATATTTTACCACACTTTTTGGCATAAATAAAGTACTATTTTTGCCTACCTATGGGGTAAGATGGATTGAGAAGGATACAGATAATGTGTAAAAGTTTTAATTTTAAGAAGGGGAATTGGAAAATGACATGGAACTACCGTGTAATCTCACACCCGTCATGGGATTTTACTGCTGATGAAGGTGCTCGTGAGTATAAAATTCACGAAGTTTTCTCGGACGAGACGGGAATCATAGGGTATTCTGCAGAAGGCATAGCTCCTTTTGGAGAAAGTAAAAAAGAGTTGATAACTGACCTATCTTACATGGCAAAAGCTTTTGAGAAGCCAGTGCTCAATGTGGAAGATATGCCCACAACTAAGTTTGGAGAATAGTATGGCACAGAAACAAGTGCAACAACGAAAAGAAAAAGTAGACTTAGAGAAGCTGAAAAAACAACAGCAAGATCGCAGACATAATCAGTGGTAAGTAAAAAGGGGCGCTAGGCCCCTTTTTTATTCTGGTTTATCTTCCGGATGCTCATCAAACCATTCCTGGTACCTTGGTATACCATTCTTATCTATAATACATAAGTTTCTACAGACGTTTGGATCTTCCTCTCTCGGCTCACAAGAAACTACAGCAAGTGTTAAACCAACAACTATTATGCCAAGTGTAATTGTGATAGCCTTTCCATCTCGAAAGTTCCACCAAGTTTTAAAATCTATCATGCCTCAATCTCTAAGTCCCACTTGCAAGCGTTCTTAGTTTTATCTTTTCCTTTGAATGCTTTCGCAAGGGTATACTCCCTGTCCCACTTAAGGAACCACTCTCTGCCATCCTCTGCAGCATCTTCGAAGATGCCATAAGTAAAGAACACAGAAAATATAAAAGCGATGTGTCCATATATCAATGGAATTACATTCATCCAGCCTGCAATCAGACCACAGAATGTAATTGTCCAAAGTATGGACAGTACTGACATAAAGTACATTTGTAAGCTTGTGTTACGAATGTAGCCAATGGGATTATATTTTAGGTTCATTATAGTATCCCAGCTATAATAAAACCACATCAGTTTATTTTTCATTCAGATTCCAAGTAAATGCCCCACCGCAGCCATTCAATGCCTATGGTGTATTGTTTCTTTCCATCCTTGCCCATCCACTCTACAAAGAGAGTTGGAAGGATATAGAATGCGTTTGTAAATTTATGTTGATATCTATGCATTGGTTCCTCCTCAACCAAACTTACCTCCTGAGTTTATCTTCTTTTTATTTTTGTCCCGAAAGGGCCATTTCTTCTCAATAAAAGCTGCAGGAAAGTAGAAAATTGCTATTATACCAAATATAGTAAATAGTGTAAATACAAATATTGCTGTCCAGTCTATCATAGTGCTCCTAATATGCTTTCTAGGTCTGGTTCAAAATAGCCTGGACCTTTCATTACTTTTCCATCTTCACGATGAATTGGTTTTCCATTTGGTCCTAGCTTTGACATATTACTTGAGTGAACTTCTTGAAAGCATTCATCTAAGTCGATACCGAAAGCATGACCTGCTCCATATACAACATAGAGAAGGTCAGTAAGTGCATCTGCAATCTGTACCATATCTCTATCTTCCATAGCTTGAGCAAGCTCATCTAGTTCTTCTTGTATTAAATCTAATCGAAGCTCTCTTGTATTGAAATCAGGCCAGGTAGGTTCTAATTCAACCTTTTGGCCAAAAGCTTCCATAAAATCTCCTACAAGCTCAAAGTTACTAACGTCTGCGTGAGGATTTAATTTCATCTTTTTTCTGCCTTTTATGTTCTCGTACCTTAGCTGCCTGAAGTCGTCTATGCCGTTTTTCACTTCGTTTCTCGTGGTAGCCTTTATCTTTCAGTTCTACCAACTTATCTTTTGTTTTCCGTTTGAGTACTCTCAGCGCGCTATCTACGTTATTGTTTCTAACTAAAATTCTAATATCGGTACCCTGCCTCATCGTCCCACGCATCAAAGTGGTTATAATCTTCATCAGTACCAAACCCAGCTGAAGCTAACGCATCTGCATCACTTTCATAATCGAAAGCAAAGTCCTCGTAATCTTCAAAGAGTTCTATTTGTTCTGGTTCCATTTCTATCTCCTATCTATAGAAAATATGTTCATTTATCTGAACAGTTTTTTCATAATGCTCAGCCCATGAAGGGCTAACGTAAGTTGCGTGATACCAGAGGGCTCCTTCTGTAACATCTACAGTAAACTCTTCGCTGTAAATTAATAGCGATAAATATACGCTATCATCCCAAGAATCGTTTGCCTCTGGTTCATCTGTCTTTCCATCACAATACCAGCTAAACTGGCATCTATTTCTTCTCTCTCCACCCTGTTGAACTACTTCACAAACCGAGTTTGGAAATCTAGGAGAGTTAACTCTATTCATTGTTACTTGCCCAACTGCTATTCTTCCTAGCTTTGGTTGATTTCTACTTTCAAAGTAGATATTTTTTGCTAAGCAATATAGCTCTTCAAATCGATCAACAGCATTAGCCGGCACCGAAAGCAGTAATAGACTTATTGCAATGAAGGTTTTTTGAACCGCCATCCTCTATCCCTCAAGTATTTGGTCTGCTTTACACAAGAGTTATAAGTACGATTTGGAAAAAGTTTTTCCAGCTCATCTCTTGTAGACAGATAGTACTTTTCTGTAAGTAATGTACGCTCTGCGTGAGACCACGGTTGCTTGATATAGTTTTTCATTCTAGTATTATAAAGTAATTGACCTCTCATGTCAAGTATTATTTTTATTTTATAAGTATTGAAAAATAGTTCTTGACATGAAATGTTGTTGCGTGTATAATATATGGTTAGTGGAAAAATAACTCTAAGGATAGAGCAAGTATGGATTATATTATGTTAGAAGCTCAGGTAGTAATAGCTTTCCTTTGCATCATGGGATGTGGATGGACTAGTTGGAAATTGGGACACCAAGCAGGGATTGTCAGTGCCCTGGACTATCTCGAAGCCAAAGGAGTTATAGAATTTGATGAAGGCGAGAGCAGCCTTTAAAATGCTCAATATTGACAAAACCACGGCTTCCGGAAGGGGCCACAGCGTACACCGAAAGGGTACAAAGGAGAAAAAAATGAACAATCTAGCAAGATTGAACATGGCAGATTTCCCAAAATTCTTTTTGGGATTTGACCGTTTTGAGAATAACATTCATCAGCTTGATAATAGTTATCCTCGCTATAATATCGTAAAGACCGACGGAGGTTACAGAGTTGAGTTAGCGATTCCTGGATGGAATAAGTCTAATATCGAAATAACTTTGTTAAAAGATGTACTAACAGTCCGAGGGGTATGTAAGCAAAAAGCGGAAAAGGAAGGTGAGTCATATATCTACAAGGGATTGAGTGGAAAAGAGTTTACACGCACTTTTACGGTGGGGACTAATATTCATCTCAATAAAGCTTACATGAAAAAGGGACTACTCTGTATTGACCTCGACGAAGTGATTCCAGAGGAAGATAAACCGAAGGTAGTTACAATAGAGTAATAAATGAAAACGATCATAGCACGCCTGCGGGAGTGTGATGGCTATCTGTGTGAGGCATTGTGGAGTTACGCAGTATTCTTCAGTGTACTTATTACAGCAGCTTTTGCAGCTTAAAGGCATTGGGCGGGGTCATTCCCCGCCCAATTTGATCAGGCTAGGAGATACAAATGGCAATAGGCTTTTTGAAAGATTTAGTTGGCCCAGTAACAGGGCTGGTATCAGAGTTTATCGAAGACAAAGATCAAGCAAATAAACTCGCTCATGAAATAGCTACACTTGCAGAGAAACAACATCACGCAGAAGTGATGGCGCAAGTAGAAGTAAATAAACAAGAAGCTGCACACAAATCGCTATTTGTAGCAGGATGGCGTCCTGCAATCGGTTGGATATGTGGTTTGGGTATGCTATCCAACTTTATTATAGTACCCATGACAAATTTTGTATTGGCACTCCTGGAAAGTCCAGTCGTAGTGCCTCTTATTGAACTAGAAACAATGATGCCGGTTCTACTTGGAATGTTAGGACTGGGCGGAATGAGATCCTATGAAAAAGCAAAAGGAGTAGCGAGAACAAAATGATGATTTCATATGATAGTCTTGACGGCAAATATAAAGGAACCGTGGAAGAAGTAGACGGAAAGTTTGAGGCAAAGGCTTACACTGACGGAAATTTAGTAGAAACAAAAACTTTTGATACACAAGAAGAAGCAACACTATGGGCAGATAGTCATAGTAATACGGGACTAGTATGACACGAAGACAAAGAATAGCGCTATGGCGTAGAATATCACAATGTTTTGATAGACACGAGAGAACAATGATAGAACAAGAAAAAAAGAAGAAAAGTCGAATAGATATAATTGGACAAAACGGTAATACTGGAGAACATTACGAAGAAACTCCTAACCGAGGAAACTGGTGGGGGCTTGCTGATGATTGGGATACAGAGGATGAGTGGGAGGATAATAAGCTGTCTGACTACGAAAAGAAGTATGGACATGACGGTACTGAAGCAAATAATATGGCTCTTTTTGAAGGGTTAAGACACCAAGTAAAACCTCAACCAAAACAAACGATAGGTAGAGAGCTATCTGACTATGAAAAGAAATATGGTCAGGATGGCACTGTGGCTAACAATATGGCAATGGAGTCTATTTTATTACATAGATATGTAGGAGCAAATTATACAGGAAGAAATAAAGAGCCTGATGCTACAAGCATGGACGATGATCTTCCAAGTGCAGCCGAAGATAATGCAAGACAGAGAGGGAACTTTGAAATTTGAGAGATTATATGAGCAGTTGAAATATGATGAGGGTGTAGTTTACGAAATTTATAAAGATCATCTTGGCTATCCAACTTTCGGAGTGGGACATCTAGTGTTAGAATCCGATGAAGAATATGGACAGCCAGAAGGAACACCTGTATCAGAGGAAAGAGTAGTAGACTGCTTTCGAAAAGACTCAGATACAGCCATACGTGAATGCTATGTACTCTATGGAGAGTCGTATTTTGAAGACTTTCCTGATGAAGTTCAAGAGATTCTTGTAAATATGATGTTCAATATGGGCCGCCCTCGTTTATCAAAATTTAAAAAAATGAATGCTGCACTCAAAAAAGAAGATTGGGTAGAAGCAGCAAAAGAAGGCCGTGACTCAAGATGGTACCATCAGGTGACAAAACGAGCCGAAAGATTAATGTCCAGACTTGAAAATGTTTCTTGACATTTTTACTTTAACCGAGTATAATATGCTTTATGAATATATTTGTACTAGACGAGGATTTAGACAGGTGCGCAGAGTATCACGTAGACAAGCACATCATCAAGATGCCGCTAGAAGCCGCTCAGATGCTCTGTACGAATATGTGGATTGATAAGTACTTTGGATATGTTCCAGAGAAATTATCTAAAGAACAACTTGCAGTGCTAAGAGAGAAAAAACAAAATGAACCGAGGGACTTTCCCTACCTTCCGACAATGCATAACCATCCTTGTACTATCTGGGCTCGTACTAGCCTGGACAACCACGAATGGTTACATTGCTATGCAGTGGCTCTCAACGATGAATACGGATACCGATACGGAAAAAGCCATAAATCAGTGCATTCAGTCATACTTACCTTACCAGAGCCCGTATGCATACCAAGAATTGGACTTACTCCATTTGCGCAGGCTATGCCAGACTCGCTTAAGGGCGGAGACGCAGTAGAAGCATATCGACGTTTTTATCACAAAGACAAAGCGACTTTTGCAAGTTGGAAGTATCGAAACAAACCAGACTGGTGGAATGAAGACGAAGCCAGCTATGAAGAGAGGATAACAAGATGAGAGGAGTAATAGTTATTATAGCTATTATCTGTTTGCTGGCCCCTGGATGTTCTTATACAGGTAAGCCAAGTAAGTGGGATTACTATACACCTGAGCACGTAAACTGTTATGATAAGCAAACAAAAATGTGCAGACAGTATGGTGCTCACTTAATATGTGAGTGTGTAGCATGAGTGATAAAGTAGAAATTTGGCAAGTACACTATAATGATGACGTTCCTAGATGGAGAGTTGTAACTCTTCGTGATAATGTAATAGTTGCAGAACGAACCTTTCAGGAAGAAGAAATAGCACGAGAATATGTAAATACTGTTCAGTGTGATGTTGGCGAATATGGATATGTCACAGGAAGATAACATATGGATGGTATTAAGTATGATAGTGAGAAGCCTAGGATGAACCTACTTCCGCCCAAAGCGATAGTAGAAATATCAAAAGTTCTTACTTTCGGGGCGGCTAANTATGATGCAGANAACTGGCGTAAGTTAGATGACTTACAAAACAGATACACGGCTGGTGCACTTCGGCACATATTTGCACACATGGATGGAGAAGAGCTCGATCCAGAAACAAATTTATCGCACTTAGCTCACGCTATGTGCTGTTTATTATTTAAGTTGGAGATTGAACTAGAAAATGGCAAGAGTAAAGAAGAAGAGCCACGAGAAGCTGACCTCACAAAACATACAGCACGTGATCAGTCTATTGAATCCGACCTCCTCGCAGACAAAAGCTATAACGAAGCGGGAAGCATGCAGCATATTAAACATCTCATACAATACTACAAGACTTGATAAAATAATTCAAGACTTTCACGAACAGAGAGAGTATCGTTCAAGAAGAGTTTCACAAAATCGTGGCAGACCTGCAAGACCAGATGAAATACAAGATATTGTAAAAGAGTATCTTTCTGGCGAAAATGTAAGTAATATTGCTAAGGGACTCTATCGCTCTCCTGCTTTTGTAAAAAGTCTTTTGGAGAAAATCGGAGTACCCCAACGTCCCACAAAAGTCGAAGGACGAAAACAAGAATACTATTTACCGGAGCAGTGTGTTGCAGATAGTTTCGATGATGGAGAAATTGTTTGGTCTGCAACACATCATGCTCCTGCAGTTATTGATAAAAAATTAACAAAAGAACACCAAGATAGTAGGGCTGGGCTACAAACAGTGGACTATATAAATAAATATGGCTCCGACTGTTACAGTATTTATGTGAGACAAAAACCAAGTACAGATGATATGTGGGAGATGCCTGATACTGGAGGCTTTTATGCCTTCTCCCTTGGGTATGACCTGGGCAAATTAAAACATCTTGAAGAATACGGAGTAGACTTAGCAAAACTATGAGCATACAAGCACAAACGGTATTAAACAGTTTAAAGGTTTGTTCTGACGTAAAGATTGTTTTTAANAGTCTTCTTACATCAAATAAAGTACATATTGGACACTATACTCTTGTAGATAAACCAATACGAAATCAAGCCAATGACACTGAAACTATCGTCGCTTGGGATATTGAAAATGAAAAGTGGCAAGACATTCGAGTAAGTACAATTACTCAATTTATAGGAATACCAGATGGTAAGTAATATGTGGGAACATTATTGTAAAGTGGAGAAAAGTCAAATGGGTGTAGGAGAAGGAGAACCTTGTAACTGGTGTGGCGAAGAAGAGCCAAAGCCTAAATACAAGGGAAGATTCTGGATGTATCCAGCTAAGAAGTTTGGTACGTGGGAGGAGTCACAAGAATATTATCGACAGCTAGACGAAAAAAATTCTTGACACAAATGTTATTTTCGAATATACTATATGTTCAAAATAAAGGAAGCGTATGGGATATAGATTTTATATGCAACAATTGGAAGCTCTGGGTTCTTGCCCGGGGTATCGTTCAACAACAAAAAGGAAGCGCAAAATGGCGTGGGATGATGACAAAAAAGCGGCTGTAATAGCAGCCTATGAAGAACAAAACCCAACTCCTGAGAACTCAATGGAGATTGTGAAAGAAATTGCAGACGAGTATGAAGAGTCACCAAATGGTGTACGAATGATACTCAGCAAAGCAGGCGTCTATGTAAAAAAGACTCCAGCTGCGACTGGTTCTGGTACGTCCTCAAATGGTGGTAGTAGCAGAGTATCAAAAGCAGCAGCACAAGAAGCTCTTGTTGCAGCTCTCACAGATGTTGGTGCTGAGATTGATAACGACATAGTTGAGAAACTAACTGGTAAAGCGGCGCAATACTTTGCGGGCGTGATCGGGGCGATCAATAGCTAATCTCTTGCTCCTTCGAGATAGGACAGCAAAACAACTTTTGCTAACCTACCTAAGGAGTAACATTGAAAAAAGAGGATTTAGCAAAGTTAGTAACTGACTATGGTGATGCTATCATCACTTACCGAAGTGAAAACTCTAAAAAGCTAAAGTATAATGTATGCACACTAGACTTTAGTACCCCCTATATCCAGACAAAGAAAAATCGGGCAAAGGAGTCTGACCGGACTCTTTTGCTCTTTTGTTGGGATACAGATTCGTATAGACTACTCAAGCCTGATAACGTCACAAGTGTAGTACCCCTCTCATCCGTTCTAAAGAACGAGAAATAACATGGAGTTATATGAAACTCCTGCCGTTTATGAGAAGATTATTCACTACGATGAAAATAAAGAAACTCAGGTACGTCTAACTGTCAGTACTTTTCGAGGGATTGAATATCTACATCTTCGTAAATACTATTTAGCATTTACAGAGGAGTGGCTTCCCTCGCCCGAAGGAATTGCAATGGAATTAGATTTTGATAATTCAAGAGAACTCTTTGCTGGACTAGTAGAGATATTATCTTTGGCAGAAAGTAAAGATATACTAGAAGAACATTTTAAAGATTTTCTTGACCAAATCTATAAATAATCCTTGACTTTATTCCTTAAATCCTCTATAATATTCTGTAAATAAGTGAGGAAATTATGCAAGATTTTTTGAAGCATGCAAGTACAAAGTACTATGAAGGCAACCCGATTATTTCGGATGAACAGTTTGATGCTCTAGCTTCTGTATATAAATTTCATGATGTAGGCTATCAGGTTACTGACGGCACTCCTCATTATTTTAAGATGTATTCTTTACAAAAGTTTACCGCTAAACCTACCTTTGATCTTCATACCTATGCTTATAGTCCAAAACTAGACGGTGCTGCTGTATCTCTTCTTTATGTGGGTGGAGAACTTAAGCAGGCACTTACTCGTGGTGATGGAAAGGTTGGAAAAGATGTTACAGAAAAACTTAAATTTCTTGTACCAAATACGATTAGTCTTGAAGGTAGTAATATAGTCCAGATTACAGGAGAAGTAGTTGCTCCTGCACGTATTCCCAATGCAAGAAATTATGCGGCGGGTGCTCTTAACTTGAAGAGCCAAGAAGAGTTTGAAGAAAGAAACATTAACTTCATTGCATATGATATACAGCCTAGTCCTTGTTCAACATGGACAGGCGCTATGCAACAACTTCTTTTTATAGGATTTGCAACTGTACAAAATGTACAAGATGGAGTTTATCCTACAGATGGAGAAGTTTATCGTATAGATAATTATAAGAAGTTTCAAGCTCTAGGATACACAGCACACCATCCTCGCGGAGCATTTGCTCTCAAGGAAGTAAAGAAAGGAGTAATAACTACACTGATTGATGTAAAGTGGCAAGTAGGTAAAAGCGGGGTCGTAAGCCCTGTAGGAATACTTGAGCCTGTAACTATTGGTGATGCTGTAGTTCAAAAAGCTACACTGCATAATATAGATTACATCAGATCGCTAAATCTTGAAATCGGATGCAAAGTGGAGGTAATTCGCAGTGGTGAAATTATACCTCGAATTTTGCGACGTGTTGACGAAAAATAATTCTTGACAACGAACTTAAATTTTTATATAATATCTTTTCAATTTCAAAGGAGACCTTTTTGTGCAGACGATTACCGCGCCTAGTACTTGCCCAAGTTGTGGGTACAAGCTCGAACTATCGTTCCCTCTTTTGTATTGCCGTAGCTCATCTTGTGGGGACCAATCATCAAAGAAGATTGAACACTTTGCCAAGACTCTTAAAATCAAGGGTCTAGGTCCAGCTGCAATCAATTCTTTGGCTTTGGAATCTATAAATGATATTTACGCGATGTCAGAGTATGAGATCATTGATCTTCTGGGATCACAAAAGCTCGGAGAGAAATTGTTTACAGAAATACAAAACTCAGCGAAAGCACCACTAAATATATTATTGGCAGCTTTCAGTATTCGTCTCATAGGCAAGACAGCCTCGGAGAAACTATCTGCAGTATGTGAATCAATACATGATATAAGTGAAGATAGTTGTGCAAAGGCAGGTCTTGGCCCAAAAGCTACTGAAAGTTTGTTAACGTGGATTGAAGAAGAATACCCTCTTCTTGAACTACCACACAACTTTGCATTTGAGAGTCCAAAAGTAAGGACTGGAGAGGTTGTCTGTATTAGTGGAAAGTTGAAGAGTTTTAAAACCAAGGCTCAGGCTACTCAAATGTTAGAACAGCATGGCTACACAGTAAAAAGTAGTGTCACCAAAGACGTAACAATACTGGTAAATGAGAGTGGAATAGAGTCCCAGAAAACAACCAAAGCCAGAGAGTCTGGCATAACAATAGTCGAAAATCTATTAGACTTTTTAGGAGAAACGAATGGCATTGCCTAAGTGGACAGACGAGCGAACAGACGAGCTTGTCAATTTTGTTGGTGACGAATCACCTATCTCTCAAGCTACAGTTGCAGAAGCAGCAGATCAGCTTGAGACTTCAACTCGCTCAATTTCAAGCAAATTGAGGAAAATGGGCTACGAAGTAGAACTTGCTTCAGCTTCTAGCTCTCGTGCTTTCTCAGAATCACAGGAAGCAACTCTTGCAACATTTGTGCAAGACAATAGCGGTGAGTATACTTATGCTCAAATCGCTGAAAACTTTGAAGGCGGAGCTTTCTCTGCCAAGTCAATCCAAGGAAAGATTCTTTCTATGGAACTGACAGATCACGTTAAGCCTGCTCCTAAAGTAGAAGCAGTACGAACGTACTCAGAAGACGAAGAAGCTACATTTATCGAAATGGTAAATGATGGTGCATTCGTTGAAGCGATTGCTGATGCGCTTGATCGTTCAGTAAACTCAGTACGAGGCAAAGCTCTTAGCCTGCTTCGCTCTGGTGACATTGATGCGATTCCGCGTCAAGAGCATACAAAAGGCTCTACCAAAGAGGATCCTTTGGCAGACCTAGGTGACATCTCTGGAATGACTGTTGAAGAAATTGCAGAGGCTATTGGTAAAACTGCCCGTGGCGTTAAAACTATGTTGACTCGTCGAGGTCTTGTTGCGGAAGACTACGATGGTGCTGCAAAGAAAGAAAAAGCTGCAGGCTAAAACTTAGTGGCCCTTCGGGGCTACTTTATCTTCGGGGGAAGTGTTGAATATTGCGAGTGCTTTAATTAAGCAGGTGTTGACGCTGCAGGACTTTGAGACCTGGACGTCTGTTCGCAAAGATTATTTACCTAGTGAATATCATACTATCTTTAGTGTGATTGATAAACACTGTGATAAGTTTCATACACTTCCTACCTTTGAAGATTTAAAATTTGAGGTACGTGATCCTGCGACAGTAGAAAAACTGTTCGCTATTGAAAGTGTCGAAGTAGAAGCAGATGCATTTATGCTTCTACAGTATCTCAAGAATGAGTATACGCAGAAAGAGATTCTTGACTCTCTTGAAACGTATGTTGATAATTCTGTAGCTTTTGAAGATGCAGAAGAGTCAGTTGCACATCTCCATCAGATTGTACTCGACGTTGAAAAGAAGGTCGATCTACAAGAGCCTCAAGAAAGTATGCAACGCATAGCTTTATTTGAAAATGATGAGGAGATTGGTAAGTATCTAGCTCTTGGTCTTAATGCAGACTATGACCGTGAGATTCAGTTCTCTCCGAAAGACTTAGTTCTTATCGGGGGTCGTCGCGGGGCTGGTAAATCACTTACTTGTGCAAACATTGCTCACAGCGTATTTGAGGGTGGAAAGTCGGCTATGTATTTCACTATTGAGATGGATAGCCGATCCATTCTACAAAGAGTCTGTTCTATTGCAACAGGAGTACCTTTCTCACGGTTGCGTACAAAAAATCTAAGTGTTCTCGAATGGGAACTTGTTGCCGAATGGTGGACTAACAGATTTAAGGATAGCCAAGACAAATTGAAAGAATACAAAGAACATCGAGACTTTGAGAAGTTTCATCATAATCTTACAACAACGTGCGAGCTTCTCCCGACTCAGCAGGTTGATGTTATTTATGATCCAGCTTTGACCCTCGCAAAGATCAAAGCAGAAATGGACAAGAAAGTGAAAGCACTCAATGTCGCTGTTGTTCTTGTAGACTATATCAATCAGGTTAAGCGATCCGTTGTACCATCNCGNATGGGACAGTATGACTGGACGGAACAAATAGAGGTGAGCAAAGCCCTCAAATCTATGGCACANGAGTATGAATGTACTGTTGTAACGCCATATCAAACTGACGCAAGTGGNGAAGCGCGTTTTGCAAAAGGTATATTAGATGCCGCAGATGCTGCTTATGCTCTTGAAACNTANGANCAAGAGGATGCAGCAATTACATTTAATTGTACTAAAATGCGNTCNGCCGCTATGCGTTCNTTTACATCTACAGTCAANTGGGAAACTATGAAGATTGGTCCAGAAAGTGCTATGACTCCNTCTGANNGAGANCAGTCAGANCACAAGACAGGAGAAGANATAGATGATATCTAGNAGTGATTTNCCTCAGCTTAGTGAAGANTTNCTAAAAGAAAGAGGTATTCCTTATGAGTATCTACGAGTTACTGTATCTAGTATAAAGCCGATCCAGAGTGATCGGCTTCCTTTTGATGACAATAGGTATCTTGAAAGATATGTAAAAATTATAAATGATACCTATAAGCCTCTTATTGTCGATCAAGACTTCAATCTTATAGATGGACACCATCGCTATGATATTATGCGACGCATGGAGTTCTTTGAAGTTGCAAGAGTTTTACAGCTTGGACTTACTTATCTTGAAGTCATAGAACTTTTCAAAAAATAGTTCTTGACTTTTTGACCTCTCTTTGATATAATATGCTCATGAAAAACGGAGACAATCCTGTCTTCGTTCTTCGTTCATCTTACTCTGTAAGACGGAAGTAGACAATTTTGTTGAAGGAACGCAACCTTTAGGAGAAATGTTATGACTACGATATACAGAGGCGTTAGAGCGCGAAAGCATATTTCAGAAAATATAGACAAAAGACCNACACGAGGTGTCTATAGAGGTGTNANATGGCACTCTGANGATGCACAGCNTGNNCNNAAAATGACTCGCGGTANATACCGAGGAGTNAAGTGGGGNAGCTAAGCCTATAGTCCCGACAGAAGGGNAGCNNNGGCTTCCCTTCACCCTTNCNCAAAAATACTTCTTGACAAATTATGCTCAAACCCTGTATAATATATGTTCACTTTTCGGAGAAATATATGATTATACGCGGCAGTCTCAACTATACCACCTCTGGTAGAAAGAAAAAGTCTTATACTAAAAAGAAAAAAGCCAAAGAGTTTGTACCCATGTTTCCGAAAAAAGATTTGGAGTTCAAGTCTGCTTGGTGGGAAAAACAGAGACAAGAGAGAAAGTCTGTTCCGTTCAAACCTTTTGTACCTCGACAAGTAGATACTTCTTATCGTCAAGAGATTAGTAAGAAGTATACTGTAAGTGTGCCCTACAATAAAGGGGCCTATCAAGTAATCTCAAAAGAGGATGTAAAGCACATTGGAAAATGAGCCCGAGCAGCTAGAACTATTTGTGGAAGAGGAAGAGCCTCTTCCAACATGGGGAGAAATAATACGAGATCCTGAATCAGTATTTATTCTATTCTCTCTATTTTTAGTAGTAGCATTAATGATATTTTGGTAATGAACGTACAAGAACTTTTAGAATCAAAACAAATACACTTTATACCCAAGGGTAAAGACTTCGTTGTGCGTTGTCTAAACCCTGAGCATGAAGATCGTAACCCCAGCATGAGAATCGATCAGATAGATGGTCGGTTCAATTGTTTTTCGTGCGAGTTCAAAGGTAATCTTTTTACACACTTTGGAGAAGCCGCAACGGGGTTACAGTTAAGACGCGAAGTAATAAAGCGTAAAGTACAGGAGAAACGTGCAGAAAATGTTGGACTTTCTTTTCCGGCTAACTATATGCCTTATGTTGGAAATTGGCGTAATATTTCACCGAAGACATATGCAAAGTTTGAGGCCTTTGAGCACACCGGATCCGATTACATCAGTAGAATAAACTTTCCTATACGGGATATTTCTGGAAAGATAGTAGCTTTCCAAGGCAGACATACTGCTGGAGGCACACCTAAGTATAAATTTACACCACCAGGTGCAAAGCTTCCTCTCTTTCCACAAGTATCTCCTCGACGCGGAGAAGTCATACTTGTAGAAGGTATTTATGATGTAATTAATTTACATGATAAAGGAATAGAAAATGTGCTATGCTGTTTTGGCACAAATAACATCAATGAAGATAAGCTTGGAATGTTGAAGATGCAAGGAGTAAGTAGACTTGCTACTTTCTTTGATGGAGATGAACCAGGCCAAAAAGCAGCAACAAACATAAAGGTAATGTGCGAGAAAGTTGGTCTCGTAACTAGGAACATAACTCTGAAAGATTTAGATCCTGGTGCACTTACCGAAACCCAAGTTAGAAAACTGGAGACTAGATTATATGCCTAAAGTTGCATTAGTAGAAACAAAACCAAGCCGTACAAACTTCTCTCGTGAGTTTGATAATGCTTTTGAGTTTGATCAGTATCAATTATGTTCTGATCCAACTATCAAAAAAGTTCTAAAGCGAGATTGTGATATTTCAATTGACACTGACGAGTATGACTGGGTTGTACTTGTAGGTAGTGATGCTCTGAAATATTTTACAAAAATTAATTCAGTTACAGAATATTCTGGTAAGAAAGTAGAAGATAAGTTCTTGCCTGTGATAAATCCTTCCATGCTTGCATTCAAACCAGAAGCAAAGAAAACGTGGGATTCTTCCAAAGAAAATATTATTGCATATATCAATGGTGAAGTAGAAGATGTAATCATTGATGAAAGTGTTGCAATGGGTACACAAGATTCAGAAGTAGCAAGAGCATGGATTGATGCTATGATTGCAGCAAAGCCAGAGTATATTGCTCTTGACTCAGAAACAAATGGATTATATCCTCGAAACGGTCACATGATTGGTATCTCTATTTCCTATAATGGAAAAGATGGTATCTATATTGACACGGATTGTTTCGATGAAGATATAGAACAAAAGTTAGGAAACATATTTCGAACCACAAAAGTAATCTTTCACAATGCCAAGTTTGATATGGCATTCTTTGAGTATCATTTTGGATTCGAATTTCCTGACTTTGAGGATACCATGTTGCTCCATTACCTCATAGACGAGAATCCTGGAGGGCATGGTCTAAAACAGCTTTCGTTAAAGTTCACACCGTATGGGGACTACGAGAAGCCCATGTATGATTGGATCGATCAGTACAAAAGAAGCAATGGCCTCAATCAAGAGAGCTTCCAATGGGATATGATTCCCTTTGATATAATGAAGACATATGCAGCTATGGATGCTGTATGTACTTACCTTCTTTATGAAAAATTTGTCAAGATCAAGCAGAATCCAAAGCTCAAGTGGGTATATGACCACATTCTTATTCCTGGCTGTCGCTTCCTTATGGATGCACAGGATAATGGTGTGCCATTTGATCGTATGCGGCTTCTCGTGTCCCAGGGGCTTATGCAGGATGACATTGATGCTGCAATCAATCAGTTATATGAAATAGAAGCGGTAAGAGAATTTGAAAAAGCACAAGGAAAAGATTTTAATCCCAACAGTACAGTCCAACTCCGAAGTTTGCTCTTTGATTACATTGGACTCCAGCCCACAGGGAAAAAGACAGGCACTGGAGCAAATTCAACAGATGCGGAAGTCCTCCAGCAACTCGGAGAAGAACATGACGTACCAAAGTTCATTCTTAACATACGTCAGAAGTCTAAAATCAAGAATACATACTTGGATAAGATCATTCCTCAGCTCGACCGTGACTCTCGTCTCAGAACTAACTTTAATCTTCATGGCACTACTTCCGGGCGTCTTAGTTCTAGTGGTAAACTTAATATGCAACAACTGCCTCGTGATAATCCAATTGTAAAGGGTTGTATCAAAGCGCAGCCTGGTAACAAGATTGTTGCAATGGACTTAACTACCGCAGAAGTATATGTTGCGGCAAAACTTGCAGAAGATGAAGCTCTCATGGATGTGTTTCGTAGTGGCGGAAACTTTCATAGTAGTATTGCAAAGACAGTATTCAAATTACCATGTGACGTAGAAGAAGTTGCAGACCTCTACGGAACTCAAAGACAAGCTGCAAAAGCAGTTACATTTGGTATTATGTATGGTGCTGGTCCTTCAAAGATCAGTCAACAAGTAACAAAAGACTCAGGAACATATTTTAGTGTATCAGAAGCTAAAGACGTTATTAGCGATTATTTCGGCTCTTTTCACCGTCTTAAAAAGTGGATTGAGACAAATCAAAAGTTTATTGAACAGAATGGATTCATTTATTCGTTCTTTGGGCGCAAACGAAGATTACCAAACGTATTATCTGAAGATGCTGGTATCCGTAGTCATACTGTTAGGTCTGGCCTTAATTTTTTGGTTCAGTCTGCTGCTTCAGACATTAATCTTCTAGGTGCGATTGATACACACAAAATTGTAAAACAAAGAAAAATGGAGTCTCGTATCTTTGCATTGGTACATGACTCAATACTTGCAGAGGTTCCAAAAGATGAAGTGGAAGAGTACTCAGATATTCTCAAGAGTTGTATACAAATGGATAGAGGTATATCTATCCCAGGTGCTCCTGTTGGGTGTGATTTTGATGTGCATGACGACTATTCCCTAGGTAAGTTTGAAAAAATGTATGGTGATCACATATAAAACAATAGGTCACGTTGCCTTTCCTGCTTTTCCTTTGCCTTCCTCTAACTGGGAAGAGCAGGATGGGCTTCTGTATTTAGACAACAAACTATTGGATGATAAAAATATGAAAGGAGAAACTCTTGGTAGAAGAAGGCTACAAACTCCTTTCAAAGATTTATTTCCTCTCAAAGCAGCAGTTACAGATACTATAGGGCTAATAAAGCATGGAAANAGTGCTTTTATAGATAATGATGGTACACCTTTTCTTTATGAAAAAACTCATTCNTCNNCNCTAAAGTATTANAAGATACGAAAAGTAGAGCGTAAAAACTCTGCTTCTGTCGTATGGTTGAAAGGAATAAACTTTCCTTTCAAAATCCCACGTCCACCTAATGCTGATACTTCATGGGCGGGTGTGTTACATCTAAGTGGAATACCTTGGATACTATACGAGTATTCAGAGTTTCAAAAGTCTGACACTCGAAGAAAAGTATAAAATATATGGCAAATAGACGAAGCAAAACACTTGCAGCAGCAAGTCTCACATTACAAGAAATAGAGCCTCTCACAAAAAATCAAGTGCTTGCATTTGATAGTGAAAATAACTTAGTATTGCATGGAATTGCAGGCACAGGAAAGACTTTTATTTCTTGTTATTTAGCTTTTGATGATATGATAAAAGGGCTGTATAAGCAGCTTATAATCATACGAAGTGCCGTCCCTACTAGGGACATCGGCTTTCTACCAGGAACCGAAAAAGAGAAAGCCTCGGTATATGAAGACCCATACAAAAACATTGCAGTTGAGCTCTTTCAACGCGGTGATGCTTATGAGATTTTAAAAACAGAAAGCTCTAGTGCATTTTATGACTACTTCATATATTCGTGGAATCACATTAAAAAATGCAGTTATCATAATTGATGAGTGCCAAAATATGTCATTCCATGAACTAGATTCAATTATAACACGAGTAGGTGAAGATTGTAGAGTTATATTTTGTGGAGACTTCCGACAGGCAGATCTACAAAAGAATGGACTACAAGACTTCATAAGAATACTCAAGGCGATGGACTGCTTCGATCTTGTAGAATTTGAAATAAAAGACATAGTACGAAGTGGGTTCGTTAAAGATTATATAACCGCAAAAACAGATTTGGGATTATGAAAGCAGTAATCAGCAACAGGATATATTTAGAGGTAACTCAAGAGTATAAAGACTTTTTAGATAAAGAGTTGACATATACTATTGCCTCTTATAATCCAACAGATCCACCTATTGTGATAAAAAATATGTCACGAATACGAACAGATCTAGTGAGCATACCTGTTGGAAGAATGGATTTAATTCCAAATGACTACGAAATAGTAGATAAAAGAGAACTATCGCCAGTAGAACTTCCAGAGTTTAAGTTTGAGTTGCGAGAAAGTCAACAAGCGGTTTATGATGCAATCGAAGATAATGCTATAATCAACGCATGGGTCAGCTGGGGCAAGACTTTTACAGGTCTTGCTATAGCTGGCAAGCTTGGTCAAAAAACACTTGTGGTAACCCACACAGTTCCTTTGCGTAATCAGTGGGCAAAGGAAGTAGAGAAAGTCTATGGATTTAAGCCAAGTATTATTGGAAGCGGTAGCTTTGATACTTCTGGTCCTGTGGTTATTGGCAACACTCAAACTCTTTACCGTAATATTCCAGAGATACGTCGAATATTTGGGACAGTCATCTTGGATGAGATGCACCATGTCTCGTCTCCGACGTTTTCTAAGATTATAGATACAAATTATGCAAGATATAAGATAGGACTATCAGGCACTATAGAAAGAAAGGATGGTAAACATGTAGTCTTTCGTGATTACTTTGGATCTACAGTTTATAAACCACCAAAAGAAAACTTTATGCCACCGACAGTTCATATTCTTCGTTCCGAAGTACGATTTATGGATGGAGCTAGAACTCCATGGGCAAATCGTGTAACGAATCTTGCAAATAATGACGAGTATCGACATACGGTATCTCTGGCTGCTGCGGCCTACGCCGCAAAAGGCCATAAAGTGTTGGTAGTAAGCGACAGAGTGCATTTCTTGAAAGCATGCGCCGAAAGGGTCGGAGAAGAAGCAATTTGTGTTACGGGTGAGGTTTCGCATGAGGATAGAGAAAAGTATATGTCTGAAATAAGAAGTGGTAAAAAGAAAATACTCTTTGGAACTCAGGCAATATTCTCCGAAGGAATCTCACTCAACAATCTAAGTTGCCTTATACTCGGCACACCAATTAATAATGAGCCTCTTCTTACTCAATTAATTGGGCGAGTAATACGAAAAGAAGAAAATAAAAGAGACCCAGTGATTGTAGATATACATTTAAAAGGAAATACTGCAAAAAGACAGGCTTCCACTAGGATGGGACACTACATGAAGCAGGGATACCAGATAAAACAACTATAAAAAAATAGTTCTTGACACGAAGGTTAATTTTTAGTATAATATATGTTCTTATTTGACTGGCCGAAAATCTACGACAACTCCAAGGGGAGTGTGGTCGAGGTAGTACGAATCTTTCGCATGATTGTTGAAAAACAAGTGCCGAAAAATAAGTATGATCCAATCTATAGATATTCGCAGATAGACTTTTCTGGGATGAGTTTCATGCTACATCCTGATGTTCTTCTCTACCATTCTCATAAGTACCGTCATCGTGAAGTTGCACAGTACATAAGTTTGTGCGCTCTACGATCAGCAGCAGATTTTATCGCGACTCAAGATCCAACCCTTGATATGGTTTTGATGCCGGGATTAAATCCTTTACAAATACTAGACCAAAACAGGCTACTTCTAGTAGATGATAATGAACATATACATTTTCGCTATGAAGAAGTCAATCGAAAGGAGATTCACTAATGGCTATTCAATTTAATCAGCACAAAGGTGCTGCACAAAAATCAAGTATTACCAGCTTTCAGTACAAAGATGGTGATAACAGCTTCCGACTTGTCGGAGATATTCTTGCCCGGTATGTATACTGGATAAAAGGCGAGAATGACAAAAACATTCCTTTGGAGTGTTTATCTTTTGATCGCAATAAAGAGGCGTTCAACAACAAAGAAAAAGATTGGGTAAGAGAGTATTATCCTGATCTCAAGTGTGGTTGGAGCTATGCAACTCAATGTATTGATAATGGTCAAGTCAAAGTTGTAAACCTCAAGAAAAAGTTGTGGGAACAAATTATTACTGCGGCTGAAGATTTAGGAGATCCTACAGATCCAGAAACTGGATGGGATGTTCAATTTAAGAGAGTTAAGACTGGCCCTCTTCCTTACAATGTAGAGTATCAATTACAGGCTCTGAAATGCAAGACTCGTGCTCTTTCAGAGGATGAGATGGATATGATAGCAGATCTGAAGTCTATGGATGAAGTAATGCCTCGTCCAACTCCAGACGCACAAAAAGAACTATTGGATCGTATACGAGACAATGGCTCAGAAGAGATTGATGAAACACTAGAAGATGAGTTTAACGTAGCGTGATTTTATTTACTGCCGACTGGCACATAAAACTTGGACAAAAGAATGTGCCTGTAGACTGGGCGGTAAAACGATATAACGAGTTTTTTGATCAAGTTCACAAACAGGCGTCTACCTGTGATATGCATATCATAGGAGGCGACCTGTTTGATCGTAGTCCAACTATGGAAGAGTTAGCTTTATACTTTTCTTTTGTAAGAAATGTGAAAAAGCCTACTCTTATCTTTGATGGAAACCACGAAGCAACTCGTAAAAATCGTACTTTTTTCTCTCAACTAAAACAACCGACAAGAGATATAAATCCTCTTGTAAATGTCGTAGACATTTCCTATGTTGATGAAGATTTAGGTTTTGGAGTATTACCTTATGCAGACTTACACCGTAACGGCAGCATTGAGCATTTTGATAGTAGTCAACCTCTGTTTACTCATGTTCGGGGTGAAATTCCTCCTCATGTAAAACCAGAGGTAAACTTAGAAAGGTTTGATGACTTTCCTGTTGTATTTGCAGGAGACCTGCATGCACATAGTAATACTCAGAGAAATATCGTTTATCCAGGAAGTCCAATGACTACTTCCTTTCATAGAAAAGAAGTAGAAACAGGCTATTTACTTATTAATCCAAAAGACTGGAGTTGGAACTGGTGGCCTTTTACTTTGCCACAGTTAATAAGAAAAACTGTAACAAAAGCAGAAGATATGGTTCCCACCACATATCACCATACTATTTATGAAATAGAGGGAGATATACAGGAACTTGCAGCTGTAGAAAACTCAGAGCTTTTGGATAAAAAAGTTATAAAAAGAAGTACTGAAGCAAGTCTAGTCTTAGAAAAAGAAATGACACTTGAAGATGAGTTAGTAGAGTACTTAAATTATATTTTACAAATTCCAGAAGAAGAAACCTTTAACATATTACGGACGTACAATGATTACGCTCAAAAAGCTCAAATGGAGTAATTGTTTCAGTTATGGATCAGATAATGAGTTACATTTAGATAATAATACTGTAACTCAAATTATTGGTACTAACGGTATGGGTAAATCATCCATACCGTTAATTATTGAAGAGATTCTCTACAACAAAAATTCAAAAGGTATAAAGAAAGCCGATATACCAAATAGGTATATAAATGACGGCTATAGTATATTTTTATCTTTTGAAAAAGACGGCAGCGATTACGAAATTAGCGTAGATCGTAAAAGCAGTATCAAAGTAAAACTAGAAAAAGACGGAGAAGACATCTCTAGTCATACTGCTACAAATACATACAAAACTATACAAGAAATACTTGGTATTGATTTTAAAACTTTTTCACAGCTTGTATATCAAAATACAAATGCAAGTTTACAGTTTCTAACTGCTACAGATACAAATAGAAAAAAGTTTTTAATTGATCTATTACATCTTGATGAGTATGTGAATTTATTTGAAGTATTCAAAGAGGCATCAAGACTTTCTTCAAATAAGTTAATTGAAGTAGGCTCAGAAATNAATACNATTGAAAAATGGTTACAAACAAATAATTTGGAAGGGATGGAAGTACTAGAACTGTTAAATTTTGAAATTCAGACGGATGAAGATGAGAAGAGATTCCGTTCACTTTCAATAGAACTTGAAAATATTTCCGAAAAAAATAAAAAAATTCTAAAAAATAATCAGTATAAAGAAATGCTGGCTGCTATAAATCTTGATGAAATAAATAGTATTGAAGTTGCTGAAAAAGAATCTTATGATGAATATCAAAAAGAGGTAGGACACATAGATGCTGAAATAAGAGCCTCTAGAACTTTATTGAATAAACTAGAAAAACTTGAAGATGTATGTCCTACGTGTGAACAAGAAGTAGATGCAGAGTTTAAAAGTAATTTAGTAGCTGAAGAGCTAGCAAAAATAGCCTCTATGAACATTAGAAAAAGAACTAATGAAAAACTTATTACTAGAATTAAGAATAATAATGCTCTATTTGATAAAAAACAAAAAACCCAAAAAGAATGGGAAGATTTGTATAGAAATGTAGATTCTACCCTTCAAAGCAATCTTATTAATAAAGAAGAGCTGGAAGACTCTATTCATGAGATAGGTTTAAAACTTACAAATGCAAAAAAAGAGTTAGAAAAGATTGCGAAAGAAAATGAAAAAAGAACCAGAAATAATACTAAAATAGAAATTATTCAAGCTCAAACAGATGGGTTTATACAAAAACTAAATANTGCTAAGAAAGTATTAGAAGAGCAAAAAGAATTAGACTCAAATCTTGAAATACTGAAAAAAGCATTTAGTACAAACGGGCTTCTTGCTTACAAAATTGAAAATTTAGTAAAAGAGCTGGAAGCATTAACAAATACATATCTAGCCGAGCTTTCGGACGGTAGATTTACTTTAGAGTTTATTGTCTCAAATGATAAACTAAATGTACAGATTACTGACAATGAAAATATTGTTGATATTCTTGCTTTATCTTCAGGAGAGCTAGCAAGAGTAAATACGGCTACACTGATTGCTATTCGTAAACTTATGAGTAGTATATCAAAGTCTAGAATTAATATATTATTTCTTGATGAAGTAATAAATGTCCTTGATGATAGTGGTAGAGAAAAAATGGTTGAAGTATTGCTTCAAGAAGATTTAAACACCTATGTTGTTTCTCATGGGTGGACTCATCCATTACTAGAAAAGGTGGAAGTTATTAAAGAAGGAAATGTAAGTAAATTAGAATGGTAGATGAAAAATTACAACTGATTCTGTTTAACGAAGAATCTAGACAAGGCAATCAAATAGAGCTGATAGCAAGTGAAAACTTTGCAAGTGAGGCTGTGAGAGAGCTTTGTGGTAGTGTTTTTACTAATAAGTATGCGGAAGGTTATCCTGGTGCTCGTTACTATAATGGGTGCGAATATATGGATGCTGTAGAAAGATACGCGCAGGAATTAGTTCAAAAACTATATGGATGTGACTTTTCTAATGTACAACCTCACAGCGGGGTCAATGCAAATACAGCAGTTTATCAAGCATTTCTAAAGCCAGGAGATAGAATACTTGGAATGGACCTTGCAAGTGGTGGACACTTGAGTCATGGAGCTAAACCTACTCTGAGTGGTAAAGTATATGAAGCCTATTCATACGGAGTAGATAAGTATGGATTTATAGACTATGCCAAAGTAGAAGAGCTGGCCGTAGAACATAAAGTAGATATGATTGTAGCAGGTGCAAGTGCCTACTCTCGTCATATAGATTGGGCAAAGTTCAAAGATATTGCAAGAAAAGTAAGAGCTATTCTTTTATGTGATATGGCACACTATAGTGGTTTGATCGCTGCAAAAAGATATCCAAGCCCGTTGCCTTATGCAGATGTAGTTACAAGTACTACACATAAAACTTTGAGAGGGCCAAGAGGCGGCATGATTCTTTGGAATAATCCAAATTATACAAAAAGAATCAATAGTGCTATTTTTCCTGGAACACAGGGCGGTCCTTTAATGAATATGATTGCTGCAAAAGCGCAGTGTTTTGTAGAAGCATCAGAACCTGCATTTGGTCGCTACATTGATGAAGTAATTGATAATGCTAGAACTATGGCAAAAGTATTTATGAAAGCAGGCTATAATGTAATAACTAAAGGTACAGACAGTCATCTATTTTTACTGGATTTGAGCGATAAAAAGATAAGTGGAAGAGAGGCTGCAGATCGTTTGGAAGCTAATGGTATTACTGTAAATAAAAATGGTGTACCAAATGATCCTCGTAACTTTATAGAAACAAGTGGTATACGAATTGGTACTGCTGCAGAAACAACAAGAAATAGATCAAATTATTGGTTTGAAAATTTAGCCGAAATAATGATTGAAATATTGGAGAAGTAGTGGTAGATTCAAGAGCAAAAGGAGCTAGAGGTGAGTATCTTGTAAGAGATATGTTACGAGAGCACACAGGACATCAATTTGAAAGAGTGCCTAGCTCTGGAGCTCTTGAATATCTAAAAGGAGACTTATATGTGCCTCATGCAAAAAACAAGTTTTGTATTGAAGTAAAAAACTATGCTGAGTCTCCTCTTACAGATAAACTCTTTACTGCTTCAAGAACAAATAACTTGATACAGTGGTGGTCTAAATTAGTACGACAAGCAGATACAGGAAATCAAGAGCCTTTACTCTTTTTTAAGTATAATCGCTCTCCTGTATTTGTAGGTACAGAGATTCCACCTAAAGAGACAGATCATTATATATTTATTAATTGGTTAGGCTGCTTTGTATTACTTGCCGAAGAGTGGCTAAATAAAGAAAAAGTGGAGTTTTTAGATGGCATTTAATTTTACAGACAAGTTAGTAAATGATGGAAACTGCACTCTAATTGTAGATGCCTTGAATTTAGCTTTTCGTTGGAAACACCAAGGGAGAACAGACTTTCGATATGAGTATCAAAGAACAGTACAGTCTTTGGCAAAATCTTATGACTGTAAAAATATAATAATTACAGCCGATTTAGGTTCTTCCTCTTATAGAAAAGAAATAAATCCAGACTATAAGCAAAATCGAAAAGAAAAATTTGCAGAGCAATCTGAACAAGAGAAAATGGAGTTTGAAGACTTCATTGCAGAATATGAAGCCACCTTAGAGTTGCTTCAAGAAGATCATGTATTACTTCGATTTCGAGGAGTAGAAGCAGATGATATAGCTGCTCATCTTGTACGACATCGAAAAGAATATGGTTTAGAATATATTTGGTTAATTTCTAGTGATAGAGATTGGGATTTACTCATACAAGAAAATGTAGGTAGATTTTCTTATGTAACTAGAAAAGAAGTAACTTTAGACAATTGGAATACACACTATGATGTTGCTCCAGAAGAGTATATATCGCTAAAGTGCCTAACTGGAGATAAGGGAGATAATGTACCAGGCATTCCTGGTATTGGTCCAAAACGTGCATTAGGTCTTATAAAAGAGTATGGAGACGCAATCAGTATATATGATGCCTGCCCTATACCTGGAAAATACAAATATATTGAGTCTTTGAATGAAAATTATGAGCAGATAGCACAAAACTATGAACTTATGGATCTAATATCGTTTTGTGATGATGCAATAGGCGCTGATAATATATCAGTGATAAGGGGTATAATGAATGCAGCTTAATTATAAAAGAGATAAGTATTTATCTGAGTTTAGTATCAAAACTCTTGAAGATAGATACTTAGTGGGAGAGGAAAAGTCTCCTCAAGATGCTTTTGCTCGCGCAGCTATAGCTTTTGCTGATGATGATAGTCATGCGCAAAGACTATATGATTATGCGAGTAAATTATGGTTTATGTTCTCTACTCCAGTTCTATCAAATGGTGGAACAAAAAGAGGACTACCAATTAGTTGTTTTTTAAATTATGTGGATGATAGTAGAGAGGGAATAACTGACCACTATACAGAAAATGCTTTTCTTTCTTCCGTTGGTGGAGGAGTTGGAGGCTGTTGGAGCGGGGTTCGGAGTGTAGGCTCNAAAACGAGCAATGGCTCCGAAAGTACNGGTGTGATACCCTTTATGAAAGTTGTAGATGCAGAAATGCTTGCTTTCTCTCAGGGAGTAACTCGTCGTGGAAGCTATGCAGCTTATCTCGATATCTCTCATCCCGAAGTAGAGGAGTTTTTAGATGTCAGAAAGCCCACTGGTGGTGATATCAATCGTAAGTCTACTAATCTTCATCATGGCGTGGTGCTATCCGACAAATTCTTACAGCTTATCGAAAACGCTACTCGACGGGAAGGTTTTGATGATTCTTGGNATCTTATTGATCCACATTCTGGCCGAGTAGTAAAAACTGTAAGTGCAAANACACTTTGGGTAAANCTTATTCAAAATCGTGTTGAAACTGGTGANCCNTACATNATGTTTGGAGATACTGTGGANGAAGCTGTACCAGAGTTTCANAAAAAACTTGGATTAAAAGTACATCAATCAAATCTTTGTTCTGAAATTACACTGCCTACAGATAAAGACCGCACAGCGGTATGTTGCCTGTCGAGTGTAAATTTAGAAGAATACGATGAGTGGAAGAATGATGACCAGTTTATACCTGATCTTATTCGTATGCTTGATAATGTACTTGAATATTTTATAAATTATGCTCCAGATCAGCTCTCTCGTGCAAAATATAGTGCAAGTCAAGAGCGAAGTCTTGGGCTAGGAGCGATGGGATTTCACGCATATTTGCAACGTCATAACATACCTTTTGAAAGTCCAATGGCGAAAGGCAGAAATATGCAGATGTTCTCACGCATCAAATCGGAGGCGAATCGTGCAACAAGACAGTTGGCTGAAGAGCGAGGCCCGTGCCCTGATGGAAAAGATTACGGTGTGCGCAACGCTCATTTGCTTGCTATTGCTCCTAACGCCAGTAGCAGTATTATCTGCGGTAATACTTCTCCTTCAATTGAGCCATATAGGGCTAACGCTTTTACTCAGAAAACTAAAACGGGGAGCAGTTTACTTAAGAACGAATATCTTGAAAATATCCTCCAGGATCTCGGAGAGGACACCGACGAGGTCTGGAAAAGTATTGTTACGAATAACGGATCAGTACAACACTTGGATTTCTTGGATGATTGGACAAAAGACGTCTTTAAAACAGCGGTGGAAATCGACCAAAGATGGATCATAGAGTTTGCAGCAGATAGACAAGAGCACATATGCCAAAGTCAGTCTCTAAATATCTTTTTTCCTGCCGATGTTTCAAAGCAAGAGCTTCATGCCACTCATATGATGGCATGGAAGCGTGGAGTGAAAACACTCTATTACTTGAGAAGTGAAGCAATAAAGAGAGCAGAAACAGTATCAGATGAAGTGCTTCGGCAGCGAATCTTTGAAAGTATAGATGATGACGGTTGTCTTGCCTGTGAAGGCTAAGATATGGACAATTTGGAAGTATACAATCGGTAGTTTTAGTGATGAAAAGACAGCCGAGCATGATAATATCGTAGCAATTCTACGAACTTTGATTGTGTTAGTCAACTTTATGACTTGTTTTTTCATCATGGCGAACGTAGTTCATAATTGGTAGAATAAATGAATTTGTTAGAAGAAAGAGAATATTACAAACCTTTTAATTATCCGTGGGCATTTGAGCACTATAAGACGCAACAGCACATGCATTGGTTGCCAGATGAAGTGCCACTTGCGGATGATTTAAAAGATTATCGGGAGAAAATGAGTGAGGGACAAAAGAAGTTGCTTTCAAGCCTTTTTCGTTTTTTCACTCAAGCGGATGTAGATGTGTGCTGTGGGTATGCAAAACACTATTTACCTACATTCAAACAGCCAGAAGTAAGAATGATGCTATCAGCTTTTGCGGCGATGGAAGCTGTACACCAAGAAGCCTATTCTTTGCTACTGGAAACCCTTGGATTCGGAGACGATGAATACCAAAAGTTCTTTGAACACAAGGCAATGCTCGACAAACACGAGTATCTTCATGATTTTGGAATGGATACACCAATGGATATTGCAAAAACCATGGCTATCTATTCTGGATTCACGGAGGGAGTGCAATTATTTAGTAGTTTTGCTATATTATTGAACTTTCCTCGCCATAATTTAATGAAAGGTATGGGACAAATTGTAACATGGTCTATTCGCGACGAGACTCTTCATGTTGAAGGAATGTCACAACTGTTTCGTACTTACATTAAAGAAAATCCAGACTTATGGACAGACGAGTTGAAATATGAAATCTACTGCGCTGCAGAAAGAACTGTAGAGTTAGAAGATGCGTTTATTGATCTTTGCTTTGAGGGAGCGGAAGTTCCGGACCTTACGCCGGAAGAAGTAAAGACATATATTCGCTACATAGCTGATCGTAGGTTACTCGGTCTGGGTATGAAAAAGATCTTTTCAAGTGAAGAGAATCCTCTTCCTTGGCTAGATTATATGTTAAATGGTGTAGAACACACCAATTTCTTTGAAAATAGAGCCACCGAGTACGCACGTGCAAGTACTACGGGTAATTGGCAAGATATCTTTAAATAAAGGAGCCTTAAAATGACGGAAGTCACAGATAAGCCAACTCTACAGCTCAATGATAAAAATTATATCATTGAAGATCTGTCAGATCAGGCACGGTATATTGTAGCACAGCTACAAGACCTCAAAACTCAGGAAGCGCAACAAAAAGCGCGTCTTGATCAAGTTGTAGTCGCTGCTGAGGGATTCAAGACTATGCTCGAAAAACAAATCGAGGAGGACGAAAATCCAACAGAACCAGTTGAAGGGGAGGTGGTGCAATAATAAAAAGGGGCGAAAGCCCCTTTTTTTATCCCTTAAGTGCTGCAACTTCTGCTTCGAGAGTTTCTATTCTTTCCATTGCCTCTTGTAATGCTTTTATGGCTAACCAAGTTAGTTGCTGTTCTTTTACAGCTTTTCTTGTTTCATCGTCCGTGTGCATAAATTCATCAACAGCTTCCGGGTTATGAATTTCTACATCTTGAGCAATAACACCATACCTTTTTGAGTCTGAATCATCATCAGTTTTTAAGTGAAATTTCTTTAAATTCCATAATTTTACCTTTGCCCATTGACTCTCAAGTGGTTCTATATTTTTCTTTACACGCTCATCAGATAGATTAACATTATTTCCAGAGTAATTATAGATACCTCCATTTGCATTTACATAAAATTTATAGTTCGAAGTATCATAAAAATGCATACCATTTCCACTTGATTTTGTGTAATAGCTTGTTCCATCTGTATCCCAATATTGTCCAGCATAACCAACAGTTCTATTAGCAAAATTAGCTTTACCTAAATAAAGTCTGCCCTCTTTATCTAATACCATCTGGGCTGTAGCGCCTGAAGTTGCTGCTCCTGATGTAGCAAATATCAACTCTCCATCTATCCAAGAATCACTATTTCCCGAACCTGAAGGTGCTCTCGCATAAATTGCAGCCATAGTTGCTTTATAAGGAGTACTTCCAGACTCTGATTTTGCAAAAGTTAACATTGGAGAAAATCCACCTGCAGTTGTATCATTATTGTATAAAACAAGTCCGTGTTTATCTGGCCCTGTTGTATTTGAAGAGTCTACACTTACAACTATACCTTGTGGGCCTCCATAATACAATTGAGGATCAAAGTTAGTTCCACCATTTTTTACATAAAGATTGCTTCCTCCGTGACTTGTTCTCCATCCTGAGTTGCTGTGTGAAACAAAAAGATCAGTAAAACTATTAATAGTTGTACCAATACCAATCCCATTATTTGTTATTACTAAATCGTCGCTCATTGTGGAACCCCCAGACATGAGTATTCCTTGGACATCATTAGTTCTAATTCTTCCTATAGTACTTCCATTACCTTTAAATATTATTGCGGGTACTCGACTTCCTGATGTAGTATCTGTATCCTCAATAACAAGCTCAACCTCTGCATCACCATTATCTGAATTACCTTCTATATGCAATTTACCATCTGCTGAAGTAGTACCAATACCAACCCTGCCATTATTCTCAAGACGCATAGTTTCAGCAGGACTTCCTCCGGTGATAAGTCTTAAATATCCATATGCAGAACTTGATCTATTATATGTTTGTATAAAATTACCGCCAGATTCTGAGCCAAATTCCATATCGCAATTAGTACCGCTTTTTATTACAAACTGATTTGAAGGAGTTTGCGTACCGAGACCAAGTCTTCCATCAGCAGTAAGATTCATTAAATTATTACTAGACCAATGGCCAAAAGTAACTAGATTATTATTACTTCCTGCACCATTATATTTATATCCAATATAACCAGAATTTTTAAGGCTGCCCTCTTTACCAATTACAAAAAGATTATTTTCACCAGCAGTGAGATTAGAATTAAAAGCATTTATAGAGTGATTATACTCTGTGCTTGTAGTGCAAGTAAGCTCAAGAGTTGGTGATGTGCTACCACCCCCACCTACTACATCCAATTTGGCTGAAGGATTTGACTGTCCAATACCAAAATTTCCGCTGTCATCTAAGGTCACTCTTTGCTGTGTATTAGTGACATCATAAATGAAAAAAGTATTTGATGCGTTTCGAATAGCATAACTGTGATTATTATCTGTTAGTCTGATGCCACCAAAATCAGCACCAGAGTTTACATTGATGCCATCTCCGCCAACCTTTGTAATCTCAAGCGGATGACTACCTGAGGGAGTCTGACCAATACCAACAGTACCAGAAGTTATCTTTACCGTACTAAAATAATTAGTAGAGCTTTGTCTTGTTCCAAAAGATAAAATATTGCTGCTATAATTGATTATACCTCTATTATTTCCATCTGGTCCAAGAGACATTTCAGTATTTACATGAAGCTTGCTACTTATTCCAGAAGTAATTCCAATACCAAGATTTCCTGCTGACTCAAGAATCATATGGTCATCCGTATTAGTATCAAAGCCTCCACTGTAAAAACGAATACCTTGTTGTGATTTTATTCGCAGTTCACGATTTGCATAGATGTAAG
>FUFK010042883.1_pt1 | contig 53184 bp, 50 predicted proteins | sample 1021851 | NCBI WGS metagenome assembly FUFK01 (sample SAMEA51879418, study PRJEB19060) | metagenome | reverse complement strand
GAACTCTCGAAAATAAAATTTCACTCCTTGAAGAACAAGTGCGAGTGCTGGAGGAAGGTAAATAATGAAAGTAACAAAAGCTAAATTAAAAGAAATAATTAAAGAAGAAATTAACAAGTTACAAACTGAATCTGCTTTGCGTATAAAGAATTATCTTAAAACCAATAGAATACACAGCTCAATACCCTTTTTAGCTGTAAAGCAAGCCATTGGAAGATTAGAACCAGAAATGCAGAGAAAACTTGATAATCCTGCTGATCCCCAGGGTCAAATGATGGCGATTAAAGCGATTAAGGATGAGCTGAAAAACGATAGCTCAATCAGAAGAGCAATTGGGGATGATGATTTAGATCGCCATCTTAATGTTTCTGGTCTGATCCGTGCAATGGATGAGGTTGGGGAACTCAAACCACTTAAACCTTTATAATTTAGGAGAACCATATGGGCGGCGTAGCAGGACATTTATCACATCTTTACGATAATCGGAATCTCACTTTTAACGAAATGGCTGAGATTCTACAAAAAGCAGCCTCGGGCGAGCTTGTAGGGACAGAAAAGACTGATGGCTATAATATATTTCTTGGTTATGTCGACGGTAAACCTCGTGCTGCAAGAAATAAAGGTGACATGTCTCGTGGGGGTATGACCTTTGAAGATCTTATCAACCGTGAATTCCGAGGCGGCGAAAGCGCAAGAAGAGCTTACGTCACGGCTTTTAACGCTTACGTAAAGGCTGTTGAGTCGCTTTCAGAAAAAGAAAGAGCTAAGATCTTTGGACCTAATGGTGAGATATTTTATAATACAGAGATTCAAGGTCCGATTGCTCCAAATGTTGTTAACTATGACGAAAATGTCGTGAACATTCATAGAATGGGGCATAAAAAATATAATGAAGAGGATAACTCTTTAGAGGTTGTAGCAAACGAAAAAGAATCTAACTTTCTTGACAGTGTAATTGATAAATTTGAAGAAGCGACAGCAGATCAAGACTTTTCTGTGCGTAGAACTGCTTTTTTAACTCTTAATAAAATAACAGATGAGGCGTTTATAGAAGATACCCTAAATAAGATTAGAAAAACTGGATATTCGGGCGACATGTCCATTCAAGATTATCTTCAAGACAAATTAACTCCTTATACCACAAAAAATTTCCCAGAATTAGACAATGAAAGGGTTGAGTCCCTTGTTAGAAGAATGTTGGGCGATAAATCGGCACCAACCACCTCACAAATAACAAGAGGTATGAGTAAAGAGGTTAAAGATAAAGTTTCTGCTTTTAATAAAAACTCAAAATTTTTAATTGCCAAGTTAATTCAGCCGATTGAAATGGCTATCCATGATTTTGCTGTAGAGCTTCTCCGCGGTTTAAAAAGCGCTTATGTTTTAGATAATGAAGCAGAGGTAGAAAGACTTAAAAAAGAAACTGAACAAGCGATACGGGCTATACAAACTTACGATGGGCCAGAGAAAGAAGCAGCCCAAGATATTTTAGTTCGACAGCTTAACAAAATTAAACATCATGACAATATCGATACAGTTGTTGAAGGGTTTGTATTCCAACACAATGGTCAAATGTATAAGTTTACAGGAAACTTTGCTCCAATGAACCAACTTTTGGGGTTATTTAAGTATGGAAGAGGCAAAATCCCACAGATGGTCAAGGAAATGCTTATGGAGCAAAATGAAGGCGAAACTGTTGCTATTTTGCCTGGAAAGTTTAAACCTGCTCACAGAGGCCATTTGGATATGATAGAACATTACGCTAAATTAGCTGATAGAGTAGTTGTTTTGATTAGTCCAAAAGAAAAAGATGGGATTACAGCCAAAACCGCTGAAGTGATTTTAAATCTTTATTTAGATGATGCCAACCTTACTAACGTCGACGTTGAGATCGCGCAAACGGCTTCACCTGTAAGAGCCGCAATGGAATATGGTAACTCTCCAGAGATGAAAGGAACAAAAATTATCCTTGGAGCTTCAACAAAAGGTGGTGATGCAGCGGAGCGATTTGCCGGCAATGTTCAAAAATATGTTGAAGATGCAGAAGTATTAAACCCTCTTGATTATGCTTTTGATCCTATCGGTGAAGTATTAAGTGCCACTGATTTTAGAAATGCCTTAAGAGCCATCGATACTATTGAGCGATTTTTACCTGATACTTCAAAAGATCGAGTAGATTATATAGCAAATATGGTAAAAGGAGAACTTAAGGAGGTTAATGAACCCTTTTTGGGTATCTTTCGTGGGTTAGTTGAAGAGGTACTTCTTGAAGAGGGTTTTTACGACGATATAAGAAAAAAATATTTTAAAAAGACTCCAAAAGTAGTTGAAAAAGCTGTTGAGATATTAAATAGCGGTGAGTATAAAGCTGGACCAGCGGGTGACAAAGAAATTATTCCTGGTGGTGAAGTCGCAAAACAAATGATAGCTGATCCAGTTTCTTTTATTCCCAACTTGGGAGGGTTCCTTCACCATTATCACGAGAGCGACCCAGATTATGATGTTCGTCAAGAACTTGAATTTGCAACTAATAGAATTATTGGAAGTCCAGTGACGGCGCACCTGCAGACTGCCCAGACGATAGACACCCCCACTGGTCGCAAGTCGGCGCCTCTAAAATATGAGAAAATGCGAGATACCTTTATCAACAATAGAATTAAGGCAATGTTTGACAAAGAAATAAAAAAAACAAAGCCAAAAACATTTCAACAACTTTATTCTATGATGAAGTTCCCTCAAATACCAGTGGCTGCTTTTATGAGGTCATTTGAAAAGAGACACCCTGACTACTCTCAAGAATACACTCAAAAACAATCAGAAGACTTAGTTAAAGCTAATGGTAAACAACTTCAAAACAGAGAAGCGCTGCTTAATAAACTTAACAAAGATCTGGGTGTTCCTATTCCTCTTGAATACATCAAAACTGGTAATGAAGAAAATTTAACCAAAGATGCTATTGAAAAATTTGTAGGAAGCGTAGCTATTTCCTCTACTGGTGGACAAGGGGCCGTCAGTTTAACTGAAGAAGAAATAGAAGAAATATCGTCAATGGGTGGAGGTTCTGTTGAGGGATATGCTTTACCTCTCGGCGCCAAACGAAGAAAACGTAAAAAAGTTTCTAAAAAAGAAGTTAACGAAGCGTTAAACTATTTATTACAGAAACTTGGAGAGTAAATTAATGATTGATCGCGATGAATTTTTAAAAGAACTAAAAGAAGAACAACGTTTTCGAAAAGTGATTCGTGGTCTTCTAGAAAATTATCTTGCTGAAAAGAAAGAAAAAGTAATACTTGAAGAAAATAGACTTCGTAACGTTATTCGTTCTATCATTAAAGAAGTAAGCGCTGATGTTCCAGATGAGCAGCCTCAAAGAGCAACAGGGATAAATGTTCTTGAAGATACTTTAAAAGTTGTAATTCCCATCGTTGAAGACGCTTATAAAGCATTAACAACTTCTAAAGAACAAAGAGAGTCTTTTAGGGCACATATTCTAAACGCTGTACAAAACTCACTAGCACCAGTAGATCTTACATCAAGTGCTGAAGGAAGTCAAGAGGAAAATGAACTTGAAGAAGAAGTAGCTTTAGATATTGATGTTGAAGATAAATTTATTCCAGTTCGTGATCAAGATATGCCAGTAGAACCTGAAGAGCCTGAAGAGGTTTTATCTTTTCAGGATTTAGAGGGTATGAATATAACCGGAAGAAATTTTGCTTCTACTACATTTAATAAAGTAGAAAATCAAATTCAAGACGCATATGAATCATTAGCTGACGAGGAAGATAGGAAACTTTATAAAGAATATATGTTAACTAATCTTAAACTTTATTTTGATAGATTTGAAGAAGAGCTGCAACCTACCCTACCAGAACCAGAATCACCAGATTATAATAAATAATATAAATTAAATTATATCATTATTTCTATTATTATTTAATATATGTCATGGAAAAATAAAAAAAAGAAAAATACTGTTACAAAATACTCAAAATATAGTATAATAAAAAAATTAAAATCTGAAAAGAAAATAACTGATAATACTTTAAATAATATTAATAATATATCTCTAGAGGATTTGATAGCTATTAAATTAGAATTATCAACCAGATATTTGTGTGGAAAATTTTATGGTATACCCATATGGAGACTCACGAGACACGCAGTTACAGATGCTCTTTTAAAAACAGCTTTGAGCATCGCAAGAACAAAAAAAGAGGCTGCTCGATTTTTAGGGGTTGACTATATGGAGTTTAATCGCTATATTAAAAAATATAATACAATTTCATTTTTTGAGGATACAGAAAAAGAGGTTTTATGAATAATAAATTATTTAACGCAGCAAAAATAAAGTATGAAGCGAAAGCAGAAGAAGCAAGGGCAATGTTAGATATGTTGTTTACTCAGACTGTTATGGTTGGAGAACACACTGATATTTTAAAAGAAATTGATAAATGGACTACAATATTAGCAGAAGCGTTAGATTGCTCTGATGCATTAGATGATTTTATTTTACATCGAAGAGAAGAGGGGTCACAAATCCCTTAAAAGGAGGGTTGAAAATGTCGACAACAAGATTTACTTTAGATGGAAATGGTAAAAGAGCTTACATTGGTTCACCGGTTTACTATAAAAATAAAGTTTGGTTGTTAGAGGACATTCAATATCTTCGTTGGAATTCAGAACAATACCTAACACTTCAAGATCCAAAAAATAAAAATAAAAAAGTTGAATTTGTCAAAGCAAGCTTAATATCGGCAGTTAATTAATGACGTCAAAATATGGCAGAAAAAAAAGATCTTTTGAAGAAGAGTATTGGTATGTTACTAATATTGATCACATTAGTTTAAAAGTTCAAATGACGATCGGAAGATTATTAATAGAAGTTGTACATGACAGAACAGATTATTCATTTTACTTACCTGATACAACTTGCTCTATAGCAAAAAATAAAAAAGATATTGATAATAAGGTTTCTTTATACTTCCAAACATTTTTTCAGGTAGATGAATTTAGTTTCATGCAAATACACACAGATGAAGAAAACTACACAGATTATATGAATTTATACACAGACCTAATCTGGGTTAAAAACAAACTAGGTCTGACTGTTTGGAATAGAAAAAAATTTACTTATAAATATTAATTATCATTGCACTCGTCTGGAATACAAACCCATTCAGCCAACTCAGCTTTAGATAGGCCGCTTCTTATAAATTCCATGAGCTTTTCATAAGGTGAAGAAATAGCAATATTTCTAAACTTTACTAAAACAGAGTGAACCATTCCTACTAACTCACCTTTAGAATTTAAAATCATAGATCCAGAGGACCCAAAAGTAGCAGATAAAGAATACACATCCTGACCATCTTCTTCACCAGCATACCTACCTTCAAATACGGGAACCATGTCATAATCAAACATGCCTAAAGGAGCGGCTATATTGTAAACTTTTTCGCCTCTTTTCGGAGGTTTCATAGCCAGAGGTATAACCTCAACCCCTTCAGTTAAACCCTCGGCAAAAAGTAAACAAGCGTCAATTGACTGATCTTTTTTCAGAACAATAGCATCATATCTTTTTAACGACAATGTTGAAACTCTCATGTGAATTGTTTGTTCGACTGATTCCAATAAGCCTCTTTCACCATCACAAACATGTGCCGCAGTGACTATGTATGCTCCTTTGCTGGAAAGTTTAACAACATAACCAGAACCTGACGATCGTAAATCCATTGTTGCGCACTTACCTTCACCAAAACATCTTTTTAATTGAACTGTTTTGCTGATAAATGCAAACCCTTCTCTTGGAAAATCATTTTTTACACTTGAATTCGTTGTGCCGCAGGAGAAAGCAAACAGCATAACGAATGTTAGGGCACCAATCATAACCCTACTCATTTTTTTATCCTCCTATGTCTCTGAGATTTTTACTCTCATATAAATAAATAAGGGTCCCGCAGCGCTTTTTACTTTTTTATAAACAAAAAGACTATTTATAATGACTGCTTCTTCACGCCAAATTAACTCAAAATGAGTATTTTAGCGAGGAAGATCAAGTGTTTAACAAAGTGAGTTAACATGGCTAAAAAAATTTATATTCTTGATACGAGCGTCTGCTTGACAGACGTAAATTGTATACGATCTTATGGTAATAACGATATCGTCCTTCCTCTTAAAGTTCTAGAAGAAATAGACAACAATAAAAAACGACAAGATGGTGTGGGGACAAATGCAAGAGCGCTAATTCGCAATCTAGATGCTCTCCGCGAAAAAGGTAGTTTGTCTAAAGGTGTAAGGATAGACAGGGGTAAAGGTCTGATTTGCGTGAAGATGGTCAAAAGAGAAGGATTNCCNGAAGANTTTGATCTTTCNGTTCCNGANAATGANATNATTAGNGTTGCGTTAAACCANAAAAANGAAAANCCAAAAAGAAAAGTNGTCGTNGTTACANGAGATATTAACATGCGTGTTAAATGCGATTCTNTGGGTTTGACGACTGAGGATTTTCAATCAGATCAAGTTGTAAAAGATACAGATAATATTTACACCGGCTTTACTACTCACTTGGTTGATGAACCTGTGTTGGACAGGTTTTACAATGGAGAAGAAGTCTACATAGAAGAAGAAGAATTAAAATTAAATCCAAATCAATTTTTGATGCTAATATCAAATCAAAATGAAAAGAAAACTGCTCTAGGAAAGTTTATATCATATGAGAAACCCCTAAAGTTGCTTAATCCCGGCAATAAAAAAAGACTTTGGGGTTTGAAACCTAGAAATAAAGAGCAAATATTTGCGATGGATTTACTGGAAGACCCAAAAATAAATGTCATTACATTAGTGGGTAAGGCTGGTTGCGGCAAAACTTTGTTAGCAATCGCAGCCGGCCTTAGCCAAGTTGTAGAAAAGGATATTTACAGTAGATTGGTCGTCTCCAGACCAATTCAGCCCATGGGCAGAGACATTGGTTTTTTACCAGGGACGATGGAAGAAAAGATGTCTCCTTGGGTCGCACCTATTAGAGATAATCTTGAATATTTAATGGCTAACGATAAAATTACATTAGAGAATTATATGGATAGAGGAAAAATAGAGGTAGAGGCACTAACTTACATTCGCGGCCGCTCAATAGCAAATGCATTTATTATTATTGATGAGGCGCAAAATCTTACAGCTCATGAGCTTAAAACTATTCTTACGCGCGTTGGCGAGGGGACAAAAATTATCTTAACTGGTGACGTGGAGCAGATTGATAACGTATATCTAGATGAAACCTCAAACGGACTCACACATGCTGTTGAAAAATTTAAAAGTTTTGATGTTTCAGGCCACGTAACTCTTTTAAAGGGTGAGCGCTCCAAAGTAGCTACTATTGCCTCTAAAATACTTTAAACTATTGACTATTTATGATATATTTTATATAACAAAGGAGTTTTTATGTCTAATAATACAGAAAATCCGGATTTACATCAAGCAGTGGAACCAGAAAATGAAATGAAACAATGGTTAATAAATTATGTTGGTGAAAAATTACAACCGGAAAATGATGAAGTTAACGTTGAGATGATTATTGAAGTAATGGCAAATGAATTCCCAGAATTTATTTTAGCTATCGCAGAAGAAAATTTTATTAGAGGATATCAGCAGGGTTTATCTGACGTGGAAGCTGCCAATGCAGCAGCTGCGTAAATGTTTGATTACATTTTAGAGTCATCTATAAAATCAAAAAAAACAAATGGAGAAATTTCAATATATGGAAAATTATTTGTTTTTGCGCAACCTTTTGAAAAAGAAATAAATCTAGATTATGTAAAAAGAAAAGTGGAAACACTAACTCCAGATTATTTTTTTGACAATGTTGATGGGTTTTTTGTTGGATATGTCGACGGTTTTTTTAAAGATGGTAGAGAGTACAATGCAATGTATAAAGATGGCGCGATATATCTTTCACCTGATCAGGACAACGAAAGAGATTTGCTGGACGACATCTTGCACGAGGTAGCACACGCAGTAGAAGAAAAACATGAAGACAAAATTTATGGAGACGGCAGACTAGAAAGGGAATTTTTGGCTAAAAGAAATACCTTATATTACCTTTTAGATGATGACATCTATAATGCTGCAGCTTATGAAAATCCAGAATATGATTTTGAATTTGATCAACATCTTTATAAAAATATAGGATACGATAAATTAAGAATCATATCGTCCAATTTATTTTATTCACCATACGCTATAACGGCCTTACGTGAATATTGGGCAAATGGTTTTGAAAACTATTTATTAGGAGATAAACAAAAACTTAAAAAGTTAAGTCCAGTTCTTTATTCCAAAGTGGATGAACTATTTTAGTTGTTTTTAGGAGAAATATGATAGCTATAAATATAGAAAAAACAAAACAAGAAAATGACGAGCATCACTTTACTGTTTTTGCCACCAGTAGTTCAAAAGTTAAAAAACACTATGCTCATCAAAAAAGCATAGTAAAAGAAATAGTCAATAAATTTGGACTAGAAAATTATAACTTTATATCTTCAAAAAGTGCTGGAGACTTGACAAAATATAACAATGTCGGTGTATACGTTTTCAAAATAGAGAAGAAACCTGTTGACATTTTAAACAATTCTGTTAAAATAGATGAAATAACAGTTGAAGCTGAGTCTCTCAAAAAAGAGCAAAAAAATGAAGCTTCGTTGCCTTATGGTCTTAAAAAACAAACAAAGACAAAAAGAAAAAGGGCAACAAAAAATAAAACAACAGAGGGATAAATGTCTCATATATCATACTCCGAGCTTAAGGAGTGGACAGATTGTGCTTGGAAGCATAAACTAAATTATATTGATAAGATAAAACAATTTAAAGGAAACGAACACACTTGTTTTGGATCTGCTCTCCACACGGTTTGCGAAGTACTTGTACAAGATCCAGCTGAAAAACAGCCTGAGCTTCTTTTTGAAAAACAATTTGTTGAAAATTTACAAAAAGTAAAAGAAGCCTCACCGGATATTGAATTATCAATTGATCTTATCACCGCCATGCGCGCACAAGGAAAGCATATAATTCAGTTTATCTTACCAGCATTAAAAAGGTATTTTGGAAAATTTGAATTAGTTTCTGTAGAAGAGCAGTTATATGAACCTATTGAGAATAAAAAAATAGAAAAAAAATTCAAAGGATTCATAGACTTAATCGTCTACACTCCAGACACCCAAAAATATCATATTATTGATTGGAAAACTTGTTCTTGGGGTTGGGATAGTCGTAAAAAGTCCGATAAGATGATAACCTACCAGCTTACTTTATACAAACATTATTGGGCTAAGAAGCACAACAAAAATTATAAAGATATAACAACTCACTTTGCGCTCTTAAAAAGAACGGCTAAAAAAAATAACGTAGAAATATTTAAAGTTACCAATGGTGAAAAGAAAATAGGTAACGCGCTTAAACTATTAAATAAAGCCGTGTATAATATCAATAAATGCAACCATGTTAAAAACAGACTTTCCTGTTATGGCAGATATGGCGTGTGTGAATATTACAAGACAAAGCATTGCTCATGAGGTTTAAATGGATAAAAAAATTAAGGTCTTCACTATCAGTGATATGCCTCTTAGTCCTAGTGGCGTTGGAACTCAAACTAGGTATATTTGTGAAGCGTTATTAAAAAGCGGCAAGTTCCAAGTTCGTTCTTTCGGTGGCGCCATTAAACACCCAAAATATGATCCCATCAAGACAGAACAGTATGGTGATGATTGGATTATGTATCCTGTTGATGGATATGGAAATCCAGAAATGGTTAGGTCAATAATCAGACAGGAAAAGCCAGATATTCTCTGGTTTATGACCGATCCTCGTTTTTGGGGTTGGTTATGGGAAATGGAAAATGAAATTAGACCTCTTATGCCTATGGTTTATTATCACGTTTGGGATAACTACCCATACCCCACTTTCAACAAGCAGTATTATGAGTCTAATGATTTTATCGCAACAATCTCAAAAGTAACAGATGATATTGTCAAGACCGTCGCACCTGAGATAAAATCTCAATATGTCCCACATGCAGTTAATAGTGATATATTTAAGCGAGTTGACGATCAAGAAACTTTAGAAGAGTTTAAAAAATCTGTATTTGGAGATTTCTATGACCCAGATAAATTTGTTTTCTTTTGGAACAATCGAAATGCTAGAAGAAAACAGTCTGGATCTTTGATTTTTTGGTTTAAAGAATTTCTTGACAAAGTGGGCCACGACAAGGCGTCACTAGTTATGCACACAGAAGTTAAAGACCCCAACGGACAAGATTTAGAGGCGATCATTAACCATTTAGGCTTGACTAATGGCGAGGTTTTGTTTAGTCAGCAAAAAGTTGATCTAAACCGGCTATCATTAATGTACAACATGTCTGACTGCACAATCAATATATCAGATGCAGAGGGCTTTGGATTAGCGACATTAGAGTCTCTTTCCTGTGAAACTCCAATTATAATTAATATGACTGGGGGTCTTCAAGAACAAATTACAGATGGTGAAAATGAATTTGGAATTCCAGTATATCCTTCATCAAAAGCCATCATTGGTTCTCAACCCATTCCATGGATATATGAAGATCGTGTGAGCGGAGAAGACGTTATAAATGCAATGGAAAAAATATTTAAAATGCCTAAAAAGCAAAGAGAGAAAATTGGTAAACTCGGCCGAGATCACGTTATGAAAAATTATAATTTTGAAAATTTTAATAATTCTTGGGTGGATTTAATGTTAAATATTCATGAAGAAGAAGGATCTTGGGACACTAGAAAATATACAAAACGGTGGGTTATTAAGGAGGTTGCCTAATGAAAGTCTTAGTAAGAGGACCAGCATTAACTAGAACTGGTTATGGTGAACACTGTCGTTTTGTTATTCGTGCTCTCAGGGAGATTCCAGAAATTGATCTACACTTGTTGCCTGTTAACTGGGGACAATCCTCGTGGGTTTGGGAAAATTCGGAAGAGAGAGAATGGATAGATAAGTTGGTTAAAAAAACAGCGCTTTATACAAACCAAACTGACGGCCATCCTCATTATGACATATCAGTTCAAGTTACTATTCCTAATGAGTGGCAAAGAATGGCGCCTGTCAACATTGGAGTGACAGCTGGTATTGAAACTACAAAAGTTTCACCTGAGTGGATTCAAAAGTCTAACGATATGGACAAGATAATTACAATTTCTGAGCATTCAAAAAGAACACTACTAGAAACTTTTTATGAGGGAATTGATCAGAGAACCGGCCAGAAAGGTGTTTTAAAATGTGTTAAACCAGTAGAGATTGTTCATTATCCTGTTAAAGCATTTGATTCATTACCAGAACTCGATTTAAATTTATCAACAAAGTTTAATTTCCTAACAGTCGCACAGTGGGGTCCAAGAAAAAATCTCCATTCAACCATACAGTGGTTCGTTGAAGAATTTATAGACAATCCGAACGTTGGGTTAGTGGTTAAAACCTTTTTAAAAGGTGGATCTGTTATGGACAGAAATGCAATAGGATCAGAGATGCAAAATTTCTTAAGCAGATATCCTAAAAGACAGTGCAAAGTTTATTTTTTACATGGCGACCTCAAAGAAGATGAGATGCATTCCCTTTACAAAAATGATTCTATCCATGCCCTGGTTAGTCTTACTCATGGTGAAGGTTTTGGATTGCCTCTTTTTGAAGCGGCATACTCGGGCCTACCGGTTTTAGCAACTGACTGGTCAGGTCATTTGGATTTTCTTTATAAACCCACAAAGAAAAAAAACAGGCCACATTTCGCAAAGGTGGATTATGATTTAAAACCAATACCCGATAGCGCAGTATGGCCCGGTGTTTTACAAAAAGATTCAGAGTGGGCATACCCACAGCAAGGTTCTTACAAAATGAAATTGAGAGAACTTTATAAAGATTATGGCAGATTTAAATCACAAGCCAAAAAACTTCAAAAATGGGTTTTAGAAAATTTTGAACAACAAAAGCAGTACGACAAATTAAAAAATTTCATTATTTCAGAAGATGAATTAAATTTAGAAATGTGGCTGGAGAACCTAGATTCTGAAGTATTTGAGTAATGGACTATATTTTTATATCAGATTTTTTTGTGGATCAAGTTTTAGGAGGTGGTGAACTGAATGATGATGAGCTGGTAAAGCTAATCAAACAAAAGAATAGGGTAAAGAAGATAAATTCACATAAGGTTTTAGAAAGCTTTATATTTGAAAATATAAATTCCAATTACATTATTTCAAATTTTATAAACCTACCTGAGCGCTGCAAAGATTTAATTTCAAAAAGATGCAATTACATTATTTATGAACATGACCATAAATACCTAATTGATAGAAATCCTGGTCGATATGATAAATTTACAGCTCCTAAATCAAATATAATAAATTATAATTTTTATAAAAATTCTAAGGCCGTCCTGTGCCAATCAGAGTTTCACAAAAGTATAATCCATAGAAACTTAAAAATTGACAATATAATAAGCTTAAGCGGAAATATTTGGAATCTAGATTCTATAAACTTGATTTCTAAGTTTTGTAAAAAAGACAAACTAAGTAAGTGTTCAATAATGGATTCCAACATACCGCACAAAAACACTATATCTTCAATAAAATATTGTAGAGCAAAAAATTTACCTTATGAACTTATTCCGTCCTTGCAATATCATAATTTTTTAGATAGAATAAGTAATAATGATTCATTAGTTTTCTTTCCAAAAACCCCTGAGACTTTATCGAGGATAACGGTTGAGTCTAGAATGATGAATATGAAAGTTATAACTAATAGTTTTGTCGGCGCCACAAAAGAGGAGTGGTTTAAGCTTAAAGGCGATGATCTTATCAGTGTAATGATCGACAAAAGAAAAGAGATAACAAACATAGTAGAAGGAATATTTAATGGGCGATAAAAAAAATAAATTTATAATTGTATCACCGTTTTATAATGTTGATAAATGGATTAAGTACTGTATACGAAGCGTAAAAGCTCAAAAATATTCCAACTACCATTGTTATCTAATAAATGATATATCCACTGATAATTCAAAAAATATCATTGAACAAGAAATAAAAAATGATGATAAATTCACACTAATAAACAACACAGTAAAAAAGTATGCACTTTTAAATATTTATGATACCCTGACATCACATAACATAGATGATGAAGATATTATTGTAATGCTTGATGGGGANGATTGGCTCGCTAGCCAAAATGTTTTTTCTAAACTTAATGACATTTACAATAAAGAGCAATGCCTCATGACGTATGGAAGTTATGTTGAATATCCGAGTAAACTAAGAGGCAAATTTGCTAAAAAGATCCCAGATCATATTGTAAAAGATAATAGCTATAGGCAACAAGAATGGATGTCATCTCACTTAAGAACATTTAAATATAAAGTTTGGAAGCAGATAAAAAAAGAAGATTTTATNTGCGCCATTACAAATGAATTTTATAAAGCTGCGTGGGACTTAGCTTTTGTGTTTCCATTGCTGGAGTTAGCTGCAGGAAAAGCACACTACGTCGATGATATTCTTTATGTTTACAATAGACAAAACCCGCTTAATCAAGACAAGGTTAATCACCAAGCACAGCTAACTGAGGAAAGGGAGATAAGAAACAAAGCAAAATATAAAACTTTTAAGGAAACTTAAAATGAAATTGACCTATAAAGATATAATATCAAAACATAAGAATATACCTGCAGTCGTAGCGTTGCATGGACCCAGTTTAAATAATGATAAAGATCGAATACAACAGCTTCAAAAAGAAAGTAAAATATTAAGATTTTCAGTCAACGAATGGTATGATTTTTTTTCTGAGCGCCCTGACTACTGGGTCGTGTCAAACGGCGAATTTACTATTAAATCATCCATAAATAATGATGCTTTATGGAGGTCAAGGGACTACCCTGAAGACGTTTTTAATAAATACAATATACCTTTACTTTATAATCGCACGGCTGATCATACTAGTGATGAATTCATAGAAAAACACTTACATTGTGATTATTTACAATACGACGGAAAGCATTTTAAAAACAGAGATTGCAAAGAAATACTTTTAAGTTTTAAAAAACACTATGAGAAAAACAAAAATTTAGAATTTTATGAGTATGGCAATAATTGTCACATGTGGAAAAAACCCGATGTTTCACGATTCCCTGGCTGGATGAAAAAAATTCATGGGCGAATTGGGAATGGTTGGGACATTAAAGGCAATTGCTGTGGTTATAAATTGGACATCACAATTCAAGAAAAATTACAAGAAATCAGCAAACATAGCCAACATGCATGTCCAGGTCAAACGGTCGGCTTACATGCTGTTATGTTTGCAATAATAATGGGATGTAATCCAATATATATAACGGGACTAGACTTAGATTATTCTGCCGGTTATGCAAATACAGCAAAAGATCATAATCAATTTATTCATCCGGGTAACGTAGGGCATTGGAAATATGCCTATAAGGATTTTTTACTTGATGACATGAGAATAATAAGAGAAAGTGCAGAACTTTTAGGAATAAAAATTGTTAATTTAAATAAAAATTCGTGGTATAATACTTTTACAAAAGGAGATTTAGTTCTATGAGTGATAAAGTTTTTATAATAGCCGAAATTGGTATTAATCATAATGGTGACATTGATATTGCAAAAAAATTAATAGATGAAGCTGCTTGGGCTGGCTGCGATGCCGTGAAGTTCCAAAAGAGAACTGTTGATGTAGTCTATACGAAAGACGATTTAGATAGATATCGCGAAAGTCCCTGGGGTGATACCAATAGACAACAAAAAAATGGACTTGAGTTTAGTAAACAACAATATGATGAAATTGATGCATATTGCAAAGAAAAAAACATAGAGTGGTTTGCATCTGCATGGGACGTCGAAAGTCAACTTTTCTTAAGACAATATAATCTTAGCTATAATAAAGTCGCCTCTGCCATGCTAACAAATAAAAAGCTTCTACAGGCAATTGCAGACGAAGGTAAATATACATTTATCTCTACCGGTATGAGCACTATGGACCAAATATCAAAAGCTGTAAAAATATTTAGAGCGGCTAATTGCCCATTTGAGCTTATGCACTGCTGCAGCACCTATCCTATGAAAACTGAAAATGCTAATTTAAAAGTTATGCAAACGTTACGAGATAAATTTAATTGTAAAGTTGGTTATAGCGGGCATGAAGTTGGCCTAATCGTAACCTGCGCTGCTGCTGCGCTTGGGGCAACTAGCATTGAGAGGCACATTACTTTGGATCGATCAATGTACGGCTCTGACCAATCTGCATCGCTAGAGATTAATGGATTAGCGCGCCTCGTTGATTATATTAGAGAGGTTGAAAAAAGTTTTGGCAGTAGTGAAAAAGTAGTTACCGAAGAAGAACTTAACATCGCGAAAAAGCTAAGAAGAGTTGATGACCTGTAGCGAATGATTGCTTTGATACCGGCTAGAGGTGGAAGTAAAGGTGTTCCTAGAAAAAATATTAAAAGTCTAAATGGAATGCCTTTAATATCCTACTCAATAAATTCTTGTAAAAAAGTTAAATCAATAACAGACATAATTGTGTCCACTGATGATTTAGAAATTTCCAAAGTAGCAGAAGCATTTGGGTCAAAAATATTAAAAAGACCTAGTGAGTTGGCTGGTGATAAAACCGTTGATAGAGAAGTTTTAAAGCACTTCTTTTCTGTATACAATTGTCAAGATGTTGTTTATATTAGACCGACTACGCCAATTCGTTGTAGCAAAAAAATTGAAGAAGCCATTACAACTTACTGTGAAAATAAAAATATATTAACTAGCTTAAGGTCAATGCACGAGTTTTCAGAGTCTCCATATAAAATGTTTAAAGTGAATGAGCGCGGTTTTTGCGAAGGTTTTTTTACAGATTACAATGGAACCAAAGATTATACAAATTTACCCAGACAGTCTTTTCCTGCGGCATATCAGCCCAATGGTTATGTTGATATAATAAAAAAGTCAACCGTAGACGGTGGATCATCTTATGGAAATAAAATATTTCCTTATATTACCGATCCGGTAATAGAAATAGATACTCAATTTGAGTTTGATTTGTTGGAGTTACAAATTAAAAACCATGATAAATACAAAAAATAGAGTAATCTCTGATAGTTTTGTTTTAGAACCAACAGAACTAACAATGAAAAAAAGAAAGTATGAGTCCATGGCTTTAAGCGACCAAATGCCGGTTGTCTGGGACAAGGCTGAAAACTATAGTGTATTCGATAGAGATGGTAATAAATGGATAGATATGACGGCAGGTATATTTACCACAAATGCTGGTCACTCTAATCCACACGTGTGCGAGGCTATAAAAAAACAAGTTGATAAACTTATGTTTTCTTTTTTGTACAACACGGAGGTTAGATATGAATTTATAGAAAAACTCCTGGAGGTGTCACCCTCTCACTTTGAAAAAGCTGTGTTGTTGAGTTCAGGTTCTGAGGTCACAGATATAGCCATTAAACTTTTAAAGTTTTGGGCTGAAAAAAATAATAGAAAATACGTCATAACTTTTGAAGGCAGCTATCATGGAAGGACTTTAGGCTCTGATTTTCTTTGTGGAACTGAAACAAGCACGGATTGGTCTGGCATGAAAGATGAGGTAATTAAATTTGTTAAGTTTCCCTATGAGGAACAAGAATTTGATCCTTCTGTTCTGCCTGATCCAAAGGACATTGCTGCTTTTTTCTTAGAAACTTATCAAGGCTGGGGAGCATGGCTATACCCAGATAAATATTTAAAAGATCTGTATACTTTTGCCAAAAAACATGGAATATTGGTTTGTTTTGATGATATTCAGGCTGGTTTCTATAGAATGGGGACACTTTACGGTTATATGTCTTATGGTGATTACTTAAAACCTGATATGATATGTTTGGGTAAAGGTATCTCTTCTTCTCTTCCGATGTCTGCAATATTGGCAACAAAAGAACTTATAGACGTAGATAAAAAAGCTGTTGTAGGTGGCACCCACTCTGGTAATGCAGTTTGCTGCGCTGCCTCTATAGCAAATATAGAATTTTTAACGAGCGATGAGTTTCACAAAGATTTCCAAAAAAAATGTAAAATATTTGAAAAAAGATCACAAGATTTGTTAAAATATGATGACATAACGCACATTAATTCCAGGGGTATGGTCACTGGAATAATTACAAAAAATACAGAATCGGCAACTTCTGTGGTTAAGAAATGTATTAACAAAGGCGTATTGCCTGTATGCACATTCAAAAACGCCATAAAGCTAGGCCCACCCTTGACAATAACGATTGATGCGATAAATGAAGCGTTTGATGTTATCGAGGAATCGTTCGAAGAACAAAAAAATGAACAAACAAATCTTAAAAAATCCTGAGTATTTAAACGTCACTTATTCTAATTCCAAAGCTCCACCTAGTAAATATCCATCCATTTTTAGTCAATTCTTATTTAAAAAGTATTTTTCAAATAAAGGTAAAATATTAGATTTAGGCTGTGGAAACGCTGATTATGTTAGGGAGTTTTCAAATTTGGGGTTTAAATCATACGGATTGGATATTTCTCCAAACGTATTGCAAAACACTGATTTAGAAAATGTAAAATTAGCTGATTTAGAAAATGGAGAAAATCCCTTTTCAGAAGAACAATTTGATCATATTTTCAGTAAATCTGTCATAGAACATATGAACAACCCCATGTCTCTTTTAAAGATCTCTTATGATTGTTTAAAACAGGGAGGAACCGCGGTAATATTAACTCCGTCTTGGAGACACAATTGGAAAGAGGCATTTTATATTGATCACACTCACGTTACCCCCTTTACAAAGCCATCTTTGTCTGATGCCTTAAAAATGGCTGGGTTTAAAGATGTTGAGGTTTATTACTTTTATCAGTTGCCTTTATTGTGGAAATACCCTTTTTTAAAAGTGTTTTCTAAAATACTTGCACTTTTACCATTTCCATACGCTCCACTAAGGAACGTTCCATGGTCTGTCTCAAATAAATTTAATAAGTACGTTAGATTTTCCAAAGAGGTAATGTTGCTTGCGGTAGCTAAAAAATGATAAATATAAGACACACGGGCATCGTTGTAAAAGATATGGAAAAATCTATTAATTTTTATGTAAACAACTTTGGTTTTGAAGTTAAGAAAGATCAAGTGGAACAAGGAAAGTATATTGATGTCTTTCTCGGAATTGACAATTTAAAGGTCAGGACTGTAAAAATGTCTCTAAATAACAATCACATGATAGAACTGCTAAAATTTCATTCACATCCATCTGAAGGAAATGCAAGTTTTATAACTGATATCGGCTGCTCTCATTTTGCAATGACAGTAAGAGACGCTGATTCGCTATATGAGAAATTAAAAAAACAAAACATAGACATAATAAATAAACCAAGACTGTCCCCAGATGGTTTAGTTAAGGTTTTCTTTTGCAAAGATCATGATGGAACTTGGTTAGAACTAGTGGAGGAACTTTGAAAAAGCTTGGAATAATACAGGGCAGGTTGTCACAACCCTTAAATGGGTTTCAAGAGTGCCCAGTTGAGTGGGAAAAAGAATTTGACCTTCTTGAGAAGCTTGGCTTAGATCACATTGAGTGGATAGTAACAAGAAAATCTTTAAAAAATAACCCTTTATTAACACAAGATTTAAGACCATATAAAAATAGGATAAGTTCAGTTTGTCTAGACAACATGGTTAACAAAGAATTTTTTGAAAGTTCTTTTTTAGAAAATAATTTAAAACCATTTTGTGAGCTAGCTCTAAAAAATAATATAAGTAATATATCCATACCTTTATTGGAAGAAAGCAGCGTCTTAGATGATTTACTAAGATCCAAATTTTGCAACAATATAAAAAAGTATTCTAAGCATTATCGATCTTTGAAGTTTTTATTTGAGGTAGAGGCGCCACATAAGAAACTCTTAGATGTTCTTTCTGTGTCTGATAACTTTTATGTGACATATGATACTGGTAATATAACGTCCTGCGGATATGAACACGAAGAGTATATTAATGCAGTGTTTGATAGAATATCCACCGTTCACATTAAGGACAGAACGTATGATGCGAAGACTGTAGTGCCAGGAACTGGTGACACAAACTTTAAATTAATATTTGACATTTTAAAAAGAAAACAATATAATGGTTTGTATACTTTACAAACTGCTAGAGAAAATCCTGGCGATGAATATCAAACAATAAGCAAACACAAAAATACTTTAACAAGGATATATAATGAAAAATCTTTTTGATCTCACTGGAAAAACTGCGCTTATAACAGGGGCGGGAGGACTTTTAGGTCCAAAACATGCTGAAGCATTAATGCAATACGGTGCCAATGTGATTTTGACAGATCACCATATTGAGCGAGCCCAAGAAAAAGCAACTTTATTGAACGAAAAGTTTAAAGATCGGTATAACACCGCACTTTATGAATTTATGGACGTAACAGATAAAAAATCAGTTGAAGCGATTGCCAAAAAATATAAAAATGTTGGAATATTGATTAACAATGCAGCAAAAGATCCAAAAGTTAAAAAAGAAGCCGGGTTAACTCCAGACAGTAGATTTGAAACTATGACGGAACAGTATTGGAATCAGGGTTTAGACGCTGCTCTTAACGGGACTTTTCTATGTTCACAGGCATTTTCAAAAAATATGTTAAAAAATGGAGGTGGCGTTATACTGAATATCTCTTCTGATTTGGGTGTCATCGCACCGGATCAAAGATTATATAGAAAAGAGGGCGTGCCAGAAGATATGCAAAATGTCAAGCCTATAACTTATTCAGCTGCAAAATGGGCCATTGTCGGTATGACCAAGTACTTGGCAGTTTATTTTGCTAAAAATAATATTCGAGTAAACAGTCTAAGTCCAACTGGTGTTTACAACGACCACCCTGAAGAATTCGTCAGTAAATTGTCTAATATTATTCCAATGGGACGCATGGCTGATATCGATGAGTATAAAGGCGCAATCGTATTCCTTTGTTCCGATGCAAGCACCTATATGACAGGTGAAAATTTAGTAATTGATGGTGGAAAAACGGTATGGTAATAAAAAAATCCATTTTAAACAGTATTGAAGTAAAAAATAAAATTCTTAACGATGACAAACTTTTATCAAAGATAGAGGCTGTTGTATCTAAATGCGTTAACGCATTAAGCTCTGGTAATAATGTTTGGTGGTGCGGCAACGGCGGCTCTGCTGCGGACGCCCAGCATTTAGCTGCAGAGTTATCGGGTAGATTCTATTTTGATAGAGAGCCGCTGGCATCAGAAGCGCTTCATGTTAACACTTCATACGTCACTGCAGTCGCAAATGATTATTCTTATGAGCAGATATACTCTAGATATTTACGAGGTTGTGGCAGAAAAGGAGATATTCTGTTTGGGATCTCTACATCTGGAAATTCAAAAAATGTAGTTAACGCGTTTAATGTTGCGAAAGAAAAAGATATCCTAACTATTGCCATGACAGGAGAATCGGGCGGAAAATTAGCTGATATTGGAGACTTTTTGTTAAATGTGCCATCGAACGACACTCCTAGAATCCAAGAGTCTCACATACTCTTAGGGCATATTGTATGCGAAATGATAGAAAATAGGATGTTTAAGAATGAAACTTAGAGTTAATAAATATGATAGTCTAATGACCAAGCAAAATAATTTTGATAGATTTCAAACTTGGACAATGAGTAAAGCTTGGAATCCTAAAAAAGTTGAGTGGATATACGGCGGCGGCTGGAGACCAGAGGCTGCCATGCCCCTAAAACAACTTCCAGAAGATGGAATTGACATAACTCTGTTTACAGACAAAGATATCGTATCACCAATGGTTGATGTGGTTAACACTAAGTACAAGGTTGTTTATTTAGCTGAGTGTAGATCTATTCATCCTTTCGCCTATGAGTGGATAAAGCAAGTCGAAGATAAGTTTGATTTAATTTTAACTCATGATCCTGAACTATTAGAAAGAGGTCCTAAATATGTTGAAAATATTTTGGGCACAAGTTGGCTAGATGATTCAGAGGCTAAAATATACAAAAAAAATAAGATGTTATCCCACATAGTATCAAAAACAAATTGGGCGCGCGGCCACAAATTACGACATAGTGTTGCAAAGGCGATAAATGGAAGATATGATGTTGATATGTATGGTTCTGCTGTTAAATACTTTGATTCCAAAACTGAGCCGTTGAAAGATTATATGTTCAGTATAACCATAATGAATGCTACCCACGACAATTATTTTACCGAAACGTTAGTGGATACGTTTAGGTGTGGAACCATACCTATATTTTGGGGATGTAATAATATTAATAAATTTTTTAATGAAAAAGGGATGCTAAGGTTCAGAACAGGTCCTGAATTGTTCAACATTTTAGATAATTTATCTGAAAAGAAATACTACGACATGCTAGAATATGTTAAAGAGAATTATGAATTAGCAAAAAAATATGTTTGCGTTGATGACATAATAGCAGATAATTTAATTAAACATTTGGATTTAAAATGACTGAAAGAAAATACCTACCAACACTGTCCGAACTAATCGATCGATTATCCATAGTTCAACTCAAGGAAGTTTTCATCCCAGAACATAAAGAAGAATATGCCAAAGAAATACAAGACATTGTTCACGATATTAATTTATGTTTGAATTCGTGTGAAAAAGTAAATGCAGAAATAATAAGAGCAATAGTTGTTCTTTCTCAGATGAATTTGCACATTTGGCACAATGAATCAAATTATAGAAAAGGGATCAAAGACGGGAATAATTTAGAGTTAACTCACGGTCTTAACGGCATTAGAAATATTTCAAAAAATAAAATTCAAGAAATAATGGGCGGCAGAAAAGACTATAAAATTGATTGTTTGGCGGCTGAATTTCAAGATTGGGAAGTTAGCTGGTAATGGAAAAAACATTTAAAGAATATTATAAATATTATTTAACATTACATCAAAATAAAATAAATAGACGATTACATGTGCTAGGACAAGTAACAACTTTAAGCGTAATATATTATTCTTTGTTTATGGGAAGTCCATTCTTTTTACTTTTAGCGCCATTCGTGGTATACCCTTTTGCCTGGACCGGACATTTATATTTTGAAAAAAATAAACCTGCCGCTTGGTCAAAGCCACTGTGGGCAAAGGCTTGTGATTGGCTGATGTTAAGAGATTGGATTTTAGGTAGACTGGAGAGATAATATATGACTGTAAAAAGAACAAAAAGAGAAGAAATGCTAAGGTTGATTGAGAATAATCCGGGCTGGAATGTTCTGGAATTAGGTTGTGCTAAGAGTGGGTGGACCTGTGCATCTGTCTATGCAGACATTGAAAACTATGAAGAACATTACAAAAAACAAAATAAATCTTTTGTCCAAACGCAGGCAGACGATACTCCTTTTGAAGATGGGCAATATGATTTTGTCATAGCCTGTCATATAACAGAGCATATGACAGATCCCAAAAAGTTTTTTAATGAACTTAGTAGAATTGCCAAGAGAGGGTATATAGAGGTTCCCACTCCTTTTTTTGATAATTTTATTCTAGGAAATTCAAATCCACTACCTCATGGTCATTGTTGGTGGATTACTTTTGACGATGTTAAAAACGAAATTATATTTAAACCTAGATATCAGGTTGTAAAAGAATCAATTCACCCGAAAGACACAACCTTTTTAATGCCATTTTTTCGCGACAGCATGATAACTTGTCTTTATTGGGAAAACAAAATAGATTTTAGAATTGATGATCCGATTTTTAGCTATGAAGCGGGAAACGGAGATCCTGTTCAAGAGATAAATTTAACTAATAAAAAAATACCGCCGCATATGCAATGGCGAGTGCGAATACGTTAACATAGGATAAGAAATGAAAATATTAATAACCGGTGGAGCTGGATATATAGGCAGCGAATTAACAAATTACCTTTTAAATGATGGGCACGAAGTTGTCGTGTATGACAAACTAATGTATGATCCCACTTCTCTACTTAGATACACATCGCATCCAAAATTTTCTTTTATAAAGGGCGATGTAAGAAATCTTACGAATTTAAAAAAACTAGTTGATACATCAGATATTATTATTCCACTCGCGGCACTAGTTGGGTTTCCCTTGTGCAGAGATAACCCTCGCGAAGCGCAAGAGGTTAATCATGATGTAAACGCCTGGATTGCAAAAAACAAATCAAAAGATCAGATGGTAATATATCCTTGCACAAATTCTGGATATGGAATTGGAGAATCGGGAAAGTATTGCACTGAAGAGTCTCCGTTAAAGCCTATATCTTTGTATGGCAAAACTAAAGTTGCTGGCGAGGCAGAATACATTAATGTTGAAAATCATGTAACATTCCGTTTGGCTACGGTGTTCGGGCCATCTTCCAGAATGCGTACGGATCTACTAGTAAATAATTTTGTATTAAAAGCCTTAGAAGAAAAATTATTAGTTCTTTATGAATCTAAATATATGAGAAACTATGTTCATCTACAAGATGTTTGTAATTCTTTTAAATTTGTAATTGATAACTGGGATTCTTGTAAAAACGAAACGTATAATATGGGCAATGACGATTTAAACATGAACAAGCTAGACTTAGCTAAAACCATTCAAAAATTTATTCCACTAGAAATTATACACGCTGAATTCACCGAGGATTTAGATAAAAGAGATTACATTGTAAGCAGCGAGAAGTTTTATAACAAAGGGTTTGATTGTCAATACAATTTAGATGTTGGTATAGAGCAGTTATTAAAAGCCTATAGCATTATTAAATCCCCATGGTATGCAAACTATTAGGAGAAAAAGTGGACGTATTATTTATTAACCCCGCCAGTCAGAAAGAAATATATCAAGATCTTTCAAACAAGTATACCGCGATTGAACCACCAACTTGGAGTTTGTTGTTGGCTGAGTCGTGTAGATCAGTTGGTTATGACGTTGCAATATTAGATGCATGTGCCGAGGGGTTAAATTATGATGAAATTCTAGCAAAAATTGAAAGTTTTAGTCCACGATTGCTTTGTTTTGTTGTTTATGGGACAAATGTTAATGCAGGCACAACAAACATGAGTGGAGCAACAGAACTATCTAAATTCTTAAAACAAAGTGGCGTAAAAATACCCATTTCGTATATAGGATCTCATGTGCAAGCTTTACCTTATGAAACTATGGAAAAAGAACAAAGTATCGACATTGTTTTTACAAACGAGGGTGTTTATGCTTTAAGAAACTTATTGGGTAAAGATAAGATTGATTTAGCTGATTTAGGCGATATAAAGGGAATAGGCTATAGAAAAGATGGCAAAGTTAAATTAAACCAACCAGAGAGAGTAGTCCCTCAAGATCGTATGGATATTGATTTACCTGGATATGCATGGGATTTATTGCCATATAAAGAAAAACCGTTTGATTTATATCGCGCTCCAATGTGGCACGCCGAGTATGATGAAGAAAAGCGAAGTCCATATGCAGCTTTGCAAACATCTTTGGGGTGTCAGTTTGCATGTAATTTCTGCATGATTAATATAATAAATAGAAACGACAATGACCCTGTTGGTGTAGCAGGTAATTATAGCGGTATGCGCTTTTGGTCACCAGAATTCATAATAAAAGAATTTGACAAATTATTTTCAATGGGAGTTAGGACAATAAGAATTGTTGATGAAATGTTTTTACTTAACAGAAAATATTATGTTCCGTTATGTGAAATGCTCATTGATAGAGGGTATGGCGAAGAGCTAAGAATGTGGGCATATTCTAGAATTGATACGATTAAAAAACCAGAAATTTTAAAATTAATTCGTAAGGCTGGCATAAAATGGCTTTGTTTGGGCATTGAAAGTAGCGATAGAAAAATTAGATTGGAAATTTCAAAAGGTAAGTTTAAAGATGTCGATATTAAAGACGTGGTGCAAAAAGTTCATGAAGCTGATATAGAGATCATGGGAAATTATATATTTGGACTTCCGGGGGATGACATTGCCTCAATGCAGCAGACTTTAGATTTAAGCATGGAGTTATGCACGATTGGATGGAATGCATACGCAGCAATGCCACTACCAGGGAGTGCGCTATACAAAAGCGCTTTGCAAGAAGGTCATAAACTGCCTGAAGATTATGCGGGCTACTCTTTTCACGCGTACAACTCTCAGCCACTGCCAACTGCACACTTAACCCCGGAGCAAGTGTTAGAATTCAGGGATAAAGCTTGGACAAAATATCACACATATGAACCTTTTTTAGTAAAAGTTCAAGAAAAATTTGGTATAATAGCGAGAGAGAACATAAAAGAAATGACTAAGATTAAGTTGAAAAGAAAGATTTTAGGAGATTAAAATTGTATACAAAAGAGCAACTAATTGAATTTGAAAATGAAATAGCTGAATGTTTCAATGATGCTCAGATTAAAGCGCCTATTCATCTTTATGATGGGAATGAAGAACAAATTATTAATGTGTTCAAAAAACATAACATAGGCTCAGAGGATTGGGTTTTGGGTTCTTGGAGAAGCCACTATCAATGTCTGTTAAAGGGCGTATCAAAAGAAAAACTAAAAAAAGCTATCCTGCAGGGTCGCTCAATTTCACTTTGCTTTAAAGAACAAAGGGTTTTATGTTCTGGGATCGTAACTGGAGTTCTACCAATAGCCACAGGTATTGCTATGAACATTAAAAAGCAAGGTGGAACAAATAAGGTTTATTGTTTTCTGGGCGATATGACCGCCGAAACCGGTGTTGCCCATGAGTGTATCAAATACTCTAGAAATCATAAACTTCCAATTCATTTTATAGTTGAGGATAATGGAAAGTCCGTTTGCACTGATACAAGACAAACTTGGGCTCAAGAAAAACTAACTTTTGAAGATAAAAATGATGATTATGTAACATATTATAAATACAATTTAGATAAATATCCACACGCAGGCGCAGGGATAAGGGTGCAATTCTAATGGGAAAATATTTTGATGAACTAGAGAGGTCTATGACATGGCTTGGTGAAAAGCCTGAAACAATTTTTGTGGGCCAAGCTGTGGCTTATAAAGGCACAGCAATGACTAATACATTGGTCAATGTGCCAAAAGATAAATTGATTGAATTACCAGTTTGCGAAGAAATGCAGATGGGCATGACTAATGGTTTGGCAGTATCAGGAATGGTGCCGATTAGTATTTACCCACGGTGGAATTTTTTACTTTGTGCTGTCAACCAATTGGTCAATCATTTAGACAGGATTAAAGAATTTTCTCACGGTGAATATGTACCAAAAGCCATAATAAGAACTGGTATTGGCTCAGTTAGACCATTAAACCCACAGGCGCAACACACAGGTGATTTTACACAAGTTTTTAGAGGGATGTTGAGAAACATTGAAGTTATTCGCTGTGAAGAACCTTCAGATATTTTTCCTGCTTATCAAAAGGCATACAACAGAGATGATGGAAAAAGCACAATTGTTGTTGAATATGGTGATTATTATGGTGAAAAATAATCAAAACACCGTAGACTTTTTCAAATCGTGAGGAAAAAGTGCAAACTATAAAAGAAAAATATGTCTCCTCGAACATCAAAGATTTGTATGTATTAGAATTAGATACGTTTCAGGATGTTAGAGGCGAAATATGGACAATCTTTTCAAATGAACATTCAAACCTCAATTATGTAGCAGACAAGGTTACAATTTCTAGATTTGGAGTGCTCAGAGGGTTTCATGGAGATTCGCATACCGCTAAACTAATAACATGCTTAAGCGGTCAATTCCAACTTGCGGCCGCAGATTTACGAGCGGACTCTGAAACATACGGCAATGTGGAAACATTTTTAATTTCAGACAACAAACCATCAGTCGTGTTTGTCCCTGCAGGCTGCGTTAACGCTCATTTGTGTTTATCTGATAAGTGTGTTTTTCATTATAAATGGTCAAAGGATTATAATGGTCCCGACTCACAAGTAACAGTTGCCTGGAACGACCCGGATCTATCAGTTGATTGGGTTATAAATAATCCAATATTATCAAAAAGAGATCAAAATGGGGTTTCTTACAAACAAATAAAATTATAGGAGTTTAAGTAAATGAATATAAAATACCCGTTAGCTAAAGAAACAATCAATAATGAAGACATAAACGCGCTTTGTGATTGGCTTAAAACGTATCCTAGACTAACAAAAGGAAACGTTACTTTAGAATTAGAGAAAAAATGGGCCGAATACGTNGGGACAAANTATTCAGTTTTTAATAATTCTGGTTCCTCTGCAAATCTTTTAATGATTTACACCGCACTAGCTACTGGTCGTATTAAAAATAAAAAAATTGCTGTCCCAGCTGTAGGGTGGGTAACAACTATATCTCCTGCTATTCAATTTGGATTAGAGCCAATAATGGTTGGGACTGATAAAGAAACNTATGGTATCGATTTAGACCATTTAGAAGAGATTTGCAAAACAGAAAAACCTGATGCTGTTATCTTTGTTCAAGTACTTGGAGTGCCGCATTACAAGGAAAGACTATTACAATTAAAAGAAAAGTATGGATTTTGTCTTTTAGAGGATGCCTGTGCTGCTTTAGGTGCAGAATATAAAGATGGCTCTAAAGTTGGGACAATTGGCGATATGGCTTCTTTTTCTTTTTATTTTGGGCATCAATTATCAACAATTGAAGGCGGCATGGTCAATACAAATGATAAAGAATTGTTTGATATGCTGCTGATGCTTAGATCTCATGGCTGGGGTAAAGATCTAGATCAGCAGACTTATGACTCTTTAATAGAAGAAAATGGTGTTGATGACTTTCATAAACCTTTTACATTTTTTGTTCCTGGTTTTAATGTCCGCTCTACTGATCTGCAGGCTTTTCTAGGCATCAGGCAAATAGAAAAAGCAGATTGGGTCACAAAAAGAAGAAATGAAAACCATTTAAGATATGCCCAAAATCTTGATGGCTTTTTAGAGTTCCAAAATTGGGGCGATGATTACCCAGTGTCAATTTCATTTGGTGCGCTAGCCAATTCAAAAGAGCAAAGAACAGAAATTGTCAATCGCCTGGTTGATAATGGAATTGAAACTAGAATATATAGCGCTGGAAATCTTGGTCGTCATCCGTTTTGGGTTAAAGAATATGGATTGTTCGAAGATGAAATGAGTGATAAAATCCACAACACTGGGTTCTTTCTACCTAACTATCCAGAATTGACTTTAGACGAAGTTGATTTTATATGCAGCGTGGTAAAAGGACAAAATTGAACTTTTTAGTTATCGGAGAGAGTTGTTTAGATGTATTTAGTTATGGAACAACAACTAGACTTTGCCCCGACGCACCAGCACCAGTTTTTAATTTAATAAAAACTAAAAAAAACGGTGGTATGGCGATGAATGTTAAAAATAATTTATCGTCTCTAGGGGCAAATGTCGACATATGCACAAACTTAAATTGGAGAAAGATAACAAAAAATAGATTTATAGAAATTAATTCAAATTATATGTTCATGAGGTTGGATAGTAATGATGAAAATTATGGGCATTTGGATATGGAGAGTGTAGACTTCGAAAATTATGATGCTGTTGTTATATCAGACTACGATAAGGGTTTTATTTCTCAAGAGCAGATTGAAAAAATTTGCTCAAAAAATAAGCACGTTTTTTTAGACACTAAAAAGCCCGTTGGCGATTGGTGTCAGAACGCAACTATAATAAAAATAAATCATGTTGAATACAAAAAAAGTATAAAAACAAATAAGTTGAACAAAAAAACAAAAGATAAACTCATAACCACAATGGGCAAAGAGGGTTGTTTATTTAGAAATGTAGTCTATCCCGTAAGAGAAGTTGAAGTTAAAGATGTATCAGGAGCGGGAGATACTTTCTTGGCTAGCTTCTGTTATGAATATATGAAAGAAAAAAATATAAAAAATTCAATTGATTTTGCTAATGAATGCGCTACAAAAGTAGTTCAAAAAAGAGGTGTTACTGTAATATGAAAACTGTATGGGTAAATGGTTGTTTTGATGTTCTTCATAGAGGGCATGTTCAATTATTAAGATATGCTGCATCTCTTGGGGATAAATTAATAGTAGCAATTGATTCCGATAAAAAAGTTAAGTTAGACAAGGGGCCAACAAGACCTTACAACAGTCAAGAAGATAGAAAATATTTTTTAGAATCAATAAGGTATGTCGACGAAGTATTGATTTTTAATTCAAAAGATGAGTTAAAAAACTTAATAAAATTAACTTCTCCTGATATAATGGTTGTTGGATCTGATTGGAAAGGTAAGGAAATAGTTGGTGGTCAACACTCCAAAGAGATCAAATATTTTAATAGAATAGATAATTTTTCAACCACAAACATTTTACAAGGGAAAAAGCAATGATCTTATTTGTTGATATTGACGGAACCATTTGCACAAATACTTTCGGAAGTTATGAATTAGCTAAACCATTTTTAAAAAATATTGAAAAAGTTAATAAACTTTATGACGCTGGCCATAAAATTGTCTATTGGACAGCCAGAGGCAGCAAGACAAAAATAGATTGGACAGACTTAACAAAAAAACAATTGGACCTTTGGGGCGCTAAATATCATGATTTAGTTTTAGGAAAGCCTCACTATGATTTATATGTTGATGATAAATCATTAAATTCAATGAATTTTTTTAGCAACTAAGGAGAACTATATGAATAAATTAAAACATACAAATCTATCAAAACAGGCAATTGGCGCTCTTATGATGGCGCTACAAAAATCCTTAATGGAACAATCTGACATAGTTCCAGTTTTAGAGAATTTTAAAATGACAAACTCACCAGAGGGCTTGGTTGTATTGAATCCTCCATTGGTTAAATTTAATGAAGAAACGACACAACCAAATCACGATTGGGACGTCATAACTGATCAGGCAGAATAAGGAGAAAAAATTGCCGATTTATGTATATCAGTGTGGAGATTGCTTGGGTGAATGGAAAGAAAATCATTTAATGAGTGAGTCGATAGAAGAATGTCCATGGTGCTCTTCTAAAAACATTGGACGCAAGCCTAGTAACTTCTCTTATGGTAAAAATAAACAACAAAAAAATAAGAAAACCGGCGATTTGACAAAAGAGTTCATTGAAAACTCCAAACAGGATCTTGAAATTCAAAAAAAGGAACTAGATAATAGCAGATGACGCATTTTTTCTTGGCCCTCTCAGTTGTTTTAAACATTGTTTTAGTGTGGTATGTTGTTCAACTCTTAAAAAGATTTTTATCTTTTCAAGAGGAATTAGATATTTTTAGTGATACACTAGAAGAATACAAAGAACACATTGAGATTGTTAGTAATCTTGAACGCTTTTACGGTGACGAAACTCTCAGTAATTTACTTCGTCATTCAAAAGGTCTTGTCGAGCAGTGCCAAAGTTTTCAGCGTATATTAAAAGAAGAGGAAGATTATGGCGAGGAAGAGAACTAAAAATCATTATTTCAGAAAAGAACATCAAGACGCTATAGTGGCGTATTGTCAAACGCAAGACCCTAAAACAAGAAATGAACTTTATAAAGTTTATATTGGTCCTGTTTTTGATGAGATGGTAGACAAGATTGTTTACACTTATAAATTTACCTCTCTTCCAAATATTGACTCCTTAAAAGATGATTGCAAAAATTGGCTAATCACTGTTCTTAATAATTTTGATCCAGAAAAAGGCTCTAAAGCTTTCACGTATTTTAGTGTTGTTTCTAAAAATTGGTTTATTGCGGAGGTCAAAAAAACTTCTAAAAAAGCCAAAAGAGAAACACATTTAGAGGAATATTTTTTAACTCACTCTGATCAGTCAAACATTTCTACAATCCAACAGCTTGTTGTTCACAATACTTACATTGAAGATAGAAATAAGCATGAGTTCTTCTTGCACCTGAACAAAGAAATCCAAGGTTGGAAAAAAATGCCGCTTCGTGAGAATGAAGTTAAAACGATAAAGGCGATCGAGATTCTTTTTAGCGAAGCGAACAATATAGAAATTTTTAATAAAAAAGCTATTTACTTGTATATCAGAGAGATAACTGGGCTTAATACAAAGCAAGTTGTAAGCTCTCTAAACAAGGTGCGTAAAAGATACGCGGAGTTCAAAAAAGAATGGGACGATCAGTAAAAGACTTAGAAAACTATATCCAAGAGGCGATTAGTAACATTAGAGATGACAGAGATATCACATCAACACTCCTTACGCAAGTTTTTGCAGAAATAACCAATGGTCAAGAAACTCATAAAGACTTAGGTTTAATTGCAGCCAAATATGTAGAAACCTTACAAAGATCCAATGAACAATTAGTAAAACTTACGTCCATTATGGCGAAGAAATCAGATTCTGGTGTAGAACTGTCGGAAGATGACAAAAGAGAGCTTTTTGATGTAATTCAAGGGGATAAATAAAGATGGCCGGGTTTTTATTAAATGGTTTCCCGTTCAGAACAGATTCACTTTTATATAATCGCTCTACAACAAACCCAATGGGGTATTTGCGCGATAGCAATGTTAATGCGTCAGTTCCCAATGCCTTTATAGCCGCTAATGAACTGAAAGGAGAATTTATCGCTCAGGTATTTCCATCTGGTATAGCAGGTCAAGAAATAATGTTTGATCCCTTTCTAGCGTCAAGCAGGGAATCAGGAGGCTCTTCTCTTTTCGATCCGAATGCAAAATATATTCCTTTTCTAGCTATAGTTAATGTTGAAGAAATAAGTGGCATAGTTACTCCGGATATAGTTCCCGAAACCAAACCATCAAAAAAGGTTGTAGGGGAAATAGCCAGCATTGCCCTGACGTGTGGAATTTTTAGATTAGACCATTGGCACAACCAATTTGCCATCCCAAGTTATAAAGATTTGTGTAAAGTTACGTATGGAGATCCTGAGACTTATAGTAATCCAATATTTATTTCTCCTGTGAATGACCGCGGAATTACTAAGGTGGACCAAAACAGTAACAAAAATTCAGGCGGCACAACTCCAAATTTTGTAATTGATCAAAAAGGTTTTTTTTCGGATTGTAAAAAAATAGAAAAACTTGGCAAGGCTGAAAAGGCTTTGAAAAAAGAATACAAAGACGCCAAAGCTAAATTTGAAGCAGCTTCAACTACTAGTACAACCCCCGAGGCACTCGCAGAGGTTGAGGCAAGGGTTATCAAAGCCGAAGAAATGCTTCTTGCATTGGAAGAGGAAAAGTTAAAAGCCGAAAAAGAAATAGCTGAACCTCCGGAGGGTAGCAGAGCTATTGATATCAATTACCTGTGTAAGACGCCGGCGAACAAAGGTGGCTCTTTAGCTGGTAAAAATGTTGGAGGGAACGGGCCTATCATTAATAAATATCCTTCCGATAGACGTAAATCAATGACATTTAATTTAGATCCGGATATAACCAAAAAACGGTCTGATATGTTTAAAAAACGACGATTTCCTCCACTAAGTATTGTTTTACACGATACAGACTCTTCCACTGGTTTAGCTTATTCTAGTTATGATTATTTTGCGTCGGCAGAGCGCAATGTTACCACTCATTACATAATAGGTGAAGATGGTGTTATCATAGAGTGTTTAAACCCTCTAAGATACGCAGCTATTCACACAACGGGGTGGAATCAATTTGCGATTGGAATTGATTTGTGTTGCAAGCCATTCATACTTGGCGGCAAAATATCAAGTCTATCTAGGTATAATGGAGATGTCGAGAAACAAATCGGAAGAAGTGAAAAATATATAAAAGGAGCCACCGGTATCTATGCACCCCCAACATCCGACCGCGATCCATATGGACCGCGCACTAAAATAAAATTGGCCGAGATGGAACCCCCTTATCTCACCCGCGGCGGCGTCGAGGTCAGCATACGAAAAACGTTCAGTGGAGGTTTTGTTGATTATACAAAGCCTCAAAAACAAGCACTGTATGGCTTAGTAAAGGCGCTACTAAAGGAATTTAATATTTCTCCTGTTACGGTTTTGTCATTAGACACAATGGCAAATCCCAACCAGTTAACTAATTATCCTCAAAGATTTAGTGGCGTTGTATCTCATATGTCAGTTTCGGCGCCAGGGGAGCGAGGAGATGGCCATAGAGCCCTTGATCTTTTAGTTAAAGAAAAGATTTTAGAAGACTTATCTGGATGGAATGGTACGACCTTTACGTCTCCGACAGGTCGACCAGAGACGGGATTTTTTGATCCTAGATTGGCTGGAAAATAAATTATGAAAAGAAAAGCTCGCGACACTAGTATTAATGCCGGCATTACACCAATAGAAAAAATAAAACTTGATTCAAGAGAAAGAGAATTTAATGGCGTTCGCGACATGAAGATTTATGAGTCAACGGCGAATGTCTTACTTCCAAAGGGCGCTGTTGGCCAAGGTGGGTTAAACAATACCGGTATATGGCAGTCTACAGATTATATTGGTCATTTTGGCAGTGGTCTAGGTGCGAGAAATGATTCAGGTCAAATAGATATTGTCGCCGGCTATAGCTCTGCTTTGTCGAACAAAAGAACGAAAGAGATAAATCCGCAAGATCCAGAGAGAATTGAGTTAGTTGATGTATATCCAAGCGCGTTCAATGACGCGTCCCGTATAAAATTAAATATAAAAACAAATGTTGATGATGATTTTCAATTAGCAGAGGGAAATATAGGTTCTGTAATGGAAAGAGCCGCTATTGCAGTAAAATCAGATTCAGTTAGGGTTATTGGTAGAGAGGGGATAAAAATAATAACGGGTGTTACAGAAGAGGAACCAAATTCTGCTGGAGGACCAGTGAGGTCAATTCCAAGAATAAATCTTATTGCTGGAAATGCAGACACACCAAAGGGAAAAAGAGCAGCTCTAGAGCCGCTAGCCAAAGCAGATACGTTGAGGTTGGTAATAGAAGATATTTATAATCAAATTAATGTTTTAAATAGCGTGTTGGACACATTCATGAACACTCAAATAGAGTTTAACACTCAAGCTATTTTTCACCAACATCCAGATATCGCGCTTATGGGGTGCGGCCTAGCTGCAGAGAGTAATCCATTGGCCATCAATAATGGTAAATGCCCACCTAGTGCCGAAATGCTTAGTGCTGGTGTCAAATTTTGTTCTGTAGCTCCTATCGCTAAATATGACGCAGTAATGCAAAAACTTCAAACAGCGATAGAAAAAATAAACAACACCAATCCAGCTGGGCCAAAGAATTTTGCTAGTCCAGGTGTATATACAACATAAAGAGAGAAAGTAATATGTCAATTCTTAGTCAAAGATGGTATACAGAGAAAGCAGTAAAAAAAATAAATACAAGTGATTTAACCACTCTCGTTGTGCAGTCTAATGGTGAGCTAAAAAAAGTCGGCGCTATCGATGGCAACTATGAATTAAATACAATTTTTAACCCTGAATTACAAGCGATCGAGCCCGTCGCTCCGTTGCCCCCGTCGTTCGCCGCCCAAGGCTTGGACGCCGAAGGAGAGCCTCTGTTTAAAATACCGTTTGTGTTTATACCTTTGACAAGTGCAAATCCAACACAACAGATTGAAGGTCCTCTTGAAAGTTCAAGCCAAGAAAAATCTGTTAATAAAATCAACAGCGCGCTCAACACTCTGGCAAATGATTTTAGAAAAAACGGCGGCGAGATATACCACTTTGTAATAAAAGTGCCAACAAAGGAACTTCTAGAAAAACATTGGGAAAACAAGTATGCACTTTTTTCAACTGAAGCTTTTGTTACTGAGATCAGTAGCGGAAATATGATCCAGCTATTAAAATCTAAAACTCTTGATGAGTTTGTTGAATATGAGAGGTCTAAAGTAGAAGAGGTTGGAAAAATTTTAAATCTTGAACCTGTTGACATTTTATCTTTAAATATTGCCGCCAATAAACCTGTCCCGCCGCTTTATAATAATCTTTTGGAACAAACCCTAGTAGGCCCGGGCGTGTTTACTTCAGGCGGCGCGCGTTATTCATGGGTTATGACACCGCGGTGGTGGGCTTCTACCGGTAATGCTTCGGCCGGTGCCTTAATGTATTTTGAAACATTTCTATTTATAAACCCTAGAGTAGCCGACGCTCTCAATGTACTGAGAGAAGACGCTGGCCCAAAAAAGCCTGATCCAAAAAAACTGAAAAAGGTTGACGATCCTGATGCAACATTTTTAAATGAATTAGCTCAAAAATATCCGGCTGAGAGATTACAAGACCAAAAAGCGATAACGGATGCTCGCCCAACGGCCTCTACTTTTGGAAGAGTGATACAAAGGGCTAGATCTAGAGTTGAAAGAGTTAACGACACTGCCATCACTAGAATGTTACTCAATATTGATAAGATAGAAACAATTCAGGATGTTTTTACCTATGTGTATGATATTCTTCCGATATCACAGATGCTTCAAATTGCTGCAGACTGCATATTATCTAGAATAGATTTTGAATGGGATACAGTAGTTTGTGAAGTTATTATGAGTGGAATCCAAGATTTTGAAGGCGATCAAACAGTTAAAGACATAATGGCTTATACTAATATCAACGTAGATAAAAATGTTATAGCCGAGAACTTCAAAAGATTGGTAATTGATGAATTTTTTAAGGAATATGGTGATCCAGCGCTTGAGGCCGCAGATGAGGACCTCGACCTTATCCCAGATGCAATGTTTCCACAGTTTAAACAATTTTTACTTGAATTATACAATAGAGGATCTACAACTAAAAACGTTATATGTGCAATGATTTTGGCTGCCGGCGGCGCCGCCGTCGTTTTAATGATAATATTAATAAAAGACGAAGTAGAAAAAGCAAAAAAAGCAAAAGAAGTTGCAAGAAAAAGATCTAAAGACGCATCCGGAAACTCTGGTAAAAAACTTGAAGAATTTTTCAAAAAAATAATATCTAGTCCTGCAGATGAGCTTTTAGAGCAAATAGAATCTGGAGTAAAAAACCATCCTATACTTTCTTTTACTGAAAATTTTGTTGAAAATTTTAATACTGGAATTATTCTACTCATAGAACAAATTTGCGTCCGCACGGTCACATATATTTTAAAAGAAATAGCCGCACTGTGTGAAGACTCTGCAGCTGCTGATTATAGTAATGCACCATCTGGCGTTGAGGGTATTAGGTCAAACAATTTAGATAACAGTTTTATTACAGATCCTACAGTGTACAATAATTTGTTTAATTTTATTTATGAAAGAGCGCCCGATTTAACTATTGACCAGGAACTATTAGCATCATTCTTTAATGACATTGGTGCTCTTTTGACAATATCTGAGCTTTGCTTTCTTTTTGACGGAGATCCTAACAGTAATAATTATTCTTTTATACTTGATAAGGTTTGGTATGGTGTTTTATCTGCAGAACAATATGATCCAATAAGAAGCGTTTTATCAACAAAGGAATTGCTTATAGAATTTATTAACATTTTTGCTGATCAGTTTGATGATAGCTTGTGTAGCGATAAAATTGATCAGTTGATTAAAAACAAAAAAATGTTAAATGAATTATGCAAAACTGGACAAACTGGTGCTTTTGTTGACGATTTATCAGATAAAATATCAGCAGGCGCCATACAAAACATGTTAGATCAAGATAAACAAAGGTTGATAGATCTTCTTAAGGCGATGAAAAATTTAGTCGACCCAGTGGCGCCCAAATTATTTTGTGATAGCGATTCGGAAGATTTACCTCCGGCTTTAATGGAAAGCTTTTTAGATCCTAGCACTGTTGAGATATCTAGAAAAACTTTACAGTCCTCTCTAGCAGCTGCAGAACGAACTTTTGAGTCTGAGATAGAAAATTTTAATATAATATTAACAAATAAAAATGAAAAATTCAGTAATGCTTCTCAGTTGTTTGATAACGTTGATAAAGTTGGCCACATGATGAAAAGCCTATATGGATTCGCATCGCCACAAGCAAACGAAAATACTAGTAATTATGAGTCAGATGAAGAGGATTTAAAATCATCTTTACAACAAATTGTCGCTAGTAGCAATGTTGTTGGTTCTAGAACATTGCAAGCTGTAAATCAACTTGGCAATAATTTAATAACAAGTGTTGAAGAGAGAGAGTCTGGTCCGGTTATAACCATAGCATTAAACATCCAATTAGGTCAAAATGTTTTAGTATCTGGTGGAGAAATTGTTTATGTTTTAAATTATTCCAATGAGATATATTCTGCAATTCCATTAGAAAACGATTCTGTCATAGGTGAAGACGGCGCGCCGCTTTCGGACGAGGAGTTGTTAGAATTTGAAACTTTTGTCGCTCCTTTAACTGCAAAGTTAATATATGAGAGAGAACCCAACGCAGCTGGAGATAGGGAATTCTTTTCGTTTTCTAGTGAATTGCCTCCTTTTTCAATACAAAGTAACGAAAGCAATTTCTTTTTAAATTCAAATGATTTATCAAACAGTCTTTATGATAATAAAATAAAAAGTCTTTTATCGTCACACAGTTTTTATGGTAATGTTTTAGAACAAATAATAAAAGAACACGCAGAGTATATAACGACTCAGGACCTATTTAGTAGATCTACATTCGATACACTACAACTTACAAAACAATTTGCGTGTGATAAATCTTTGTTCGACTATCAGGATATTGTAGGAACACCTGAAAGTTATTATGAAAAAGCTAAAAAAATTGGTTGTAAGGATGGATTTGGTAACGTGCCAGCGCCACCAGAAAAACTTAATATGTATAGTGTGTATGAATCTTATGTTATGGTTTTAACAGCCACAGAAATGCTAAAAAGTTTGTTTTCTTTTACATCTTTCGGACTACAGGCGTTGATGCCCGAAGAGGGGTTACAAAACCAATTCAGTTCTTTTTATTTTGATTATTTGATTGGAGAGATAGAACAAGGCGTCTATTTGTCACAACCACCAGTTCTTAATGAAAATTTACAAAAAGTTTTAATTGAAGTATATTCCGCTTTGAATAACAAAGACAAAAATGATGTAACAATTAGAGAAGTTAATGAAAAAATTCTCTCAAAAGCAATAAGAAAAATGCAGAATACTTTATATTATAAACTAGCTAGGTCGGGTATACCTACGAAAATATCAGATTTTCAATCTCTAGGTGGACCAGTTGGATCTGCCATTGAGGGGCAATTTGGCCAAGAGATTATAGCGCCGTCAAGTATTGCAAATCAACAGATATTGGATAATATTTTGACTGCTCCTCAAAGTGGATATATTGGACCACCTCAAGTTTTAGCTGTTGATTTCGAAACTGGGTTTATAGAGATACCACCAGGTTTTTATTCTTACACTCCCAGACTAGCAAATGGTGGTTTTTATATAGAAGAAGGAGTAGAAATAAAACATAAATTAAAAAACTCAACAAATATTACAGAACAAACTATTGATACCGTGACAGATTACTTATATAAAGGAAAGATTCAGGGTTATACTGCACCAGAATTTAAAGAATCTGTATATAAAGCCAGTTCTACTTCCTCTCTAACCTCTAGATATCTTTTTGGAACAGCACCCCAAGCAGCTTTTGGAGGTGATTCGCTTCAAAACTCCGCTGACGGTTTTCCATCATTTATTAGAGATAAAAAATATTCCATAGATTCAAATGAATTTGGATCATTTTTGCTAGATAATACCCCTGGTTTAGAAGGTTTGTTAAAAATTGAGGGTCATATATCGTATTCCTCAAATGAATATCTTAATTACGTTGATTACTTTCAATTGTACGATAAAACTCCAGAAGATGATGATTCTGAATCTTTCACCGGTTCATATTATTTAACACTAGAAGATTTACTAAGGATAAGGCTTTTCAATACTAGCGATAAAATTGTAATTTATAGTAATGATGAGCTGGTAAAGCTTTTTGATCAGTTGTTTTTCTATGATCAAGCAGCTGCTAAAAAGGCAGCGGAAATCGAAGCGGTGGAAAGAGGAAGCCGATCACCAGCCTCCGAAGAAGAATGGTATGAAAACTTAACAAAAAGAATTAGAGAACAAGGTTCCATGAACGACGCTTTGGATAAGAAAATTTTTAGAGGGTTTTTGCAAACAATGCCACCATATTCCGTATCTATAAAAAATAAACTTAGATTTGGAATCAAGTTCTCATCTCGCGGCTTCACGGAAGAGGCCCCAGACATTTCTTTTACTGGAGATTTTTTTGATGACTTTTTAACTTGGGACATTCTTCCTGGAGATATCGCCGCAACCGGTTTCCCTGGTCTAACGGTATTGTTTAATGAGATAAGAAAAGTTATAATTACTTCCGCATTGGGCTTTGATGAAGGGATAACGGAAGAAACCCTGCCATTGTTTAATGCAATCGTCACCGCCGGGAAGTATGGGTTCCTTCCACCAGGACCCGCTGTAGACCAGCTTAAGAATACATTAAGACAAGAAATTGAAGCTCCATTGATTAAGAAAGGATATGATCTTGCCTGGTCCAAGTTTCAGAATTATAGGCTTAAAAACCCGAAACCCTCATACGAAAAAATGGTAGAATTATATGGAGAACTGAACGCCAAGGTTTTCCTTGAGAATCTTAACCACCCATGGTTTTTCTTATTTCCACCAGAGGCTTCTGGAATCGACGCGGCGTTCCAGCAGGAATTTTTTATACCCGGAGATTGGTTTAGAGGTAAATTTCCTGATGAACCAAGTGATGGTAATTTTTTTGCACCATTAGAATTTGTTGACAAAGGCAATGATTTGTTTAAATTCAAATTGGGATTTGCCATGTTGTCGGACATATTTTCTCCTTTCTCGTTGCAAGCTTCAGAAGATAAGTATATTGATTTCATACAAACTATAATGTATGTTCCTACAATTACTGACCGAAAAAATATCAGTGCCACCGAGGAAGAAGCGCTTGAAGCCATAACAAAAACTTCTAATTATTTTGAAGAAATAAATCATTACAAAGCTTTAAATATTCTAATACCATATGAAGAAATACAAGAAGTTTTTGGTGATATTGAGTTCGGCGCCGGCGAATCAACTTTTAATTCACCGGAAAACCCAACTTCTGGTCAATCTAGGCAGGACTTTTTGTTTAAGGCGGCGCAAGAGAAAAAGTTTCTTTTGATTGAGCGTGGGACTAATAAAAAGTACTTTAAACTTCCATTGATAAAAATAAACAACGTTCAGAAACTACCAGATAAGATTAATAATATTCAAAAAGTTTTACAAAGACCAGAACCAAAAGCTGATTTTGCCAACAATCTTACTTTTGAAGCTTTAGTTTCTTCTCTAGACTACAAAAATATATTATCATTCGTTGCAATATTGATTAAAGAATCACTAGATAGCTCTTATGACAATCTGGATAACGTGTTTAATAGAACAATTTCTATAATAAGAAATAATTCTGATAATTTAGGACTAGTTGCAAGTAGAAATTCGGATCAAATATGGTCTTCAACAACAGACGCCTTGGCAGAACAGTTAAACACGCCAAACGAAGCTGACATAAATATAGCCTTTGAGTTTATGAAAGGGATAATCAAATCCGTTGCTAATATGTCAGATCCAACTTGGAAAACTGAATGGTTTTTGCCCGGGCCAATAACGCCTGTTGGCGTCGTAGCAAAACTTCTTGATGGCTGGAAAGGTGACGAGGAGAATGCATCTAAAGCTAATAAACCTAGCATTGAAGCTATAGAAAACAAAACAGATCCACCAGAGTGTAAAGATTGATGGTCTACCAAGTTATTGTTGAATAAAATAAATCTTAAACAACTATTTAACATTAAGAGGTAGAATAAATGTCAAGTAAAATAAAAATGACGTCTGGTTATGATGCTAGTTTGCCATTAACAGTAAGCAATGTTGATATGTTTTACGCTCTGAGCAAAAATCTGATTGACAACGTTAAGCAAAACATTCGAATGCTTTTTCTAACCTCCCCTGGTGAAAGAATTATGGAGCCAGGTTATGGTGTTGGATTCAGAAATTTTTTGTTTGAGCAGCGTGTCGAGAGCGATATCGTGGCCACAATCAACACTCAGGTCGCTATATATATGCCTAATATAAAAATTTTAAGACTTACTGTTAATAATGGAGATGTATTAACCCAAAGCAAAACTGGGCAAAACAACACACTAGTTGTTAATTTTACCTATGAAATCGCAGGGACAAATATCAGAGATTCAATAGTGTTCAGTGATGAATTAATTGATCAATAAAATAGGGAACGTTTAAAACAATGACATTAAAAAGAAAACCGGCAATCGATTATACTAGCAGGGATTTTAACTCAATTAAAAGTGATCTAGTAAATTATGCTAGAAAATACTATCCAGAAACATTCAGAGATTTTACAGTTAACTCTTTTGGCTCTTTGATGTTGGATACTGTTTCATATGTTGGAGATATTGTCTCTTTTTACTTAGATTATCAAGTTAATGAATCCTTTCTTTCAACTGCACTTGAGTATGACAATATTCTTAAGATATCTAGGCAATTGGGACTCAAACCTCAACTTGCGCCTGCTTCATTTGGACTACTAACGCTTTTTGTGACTGTCCCAGCTACGGCTATCGGGACACCGGACTTAAGATATACACCGGTAATTCAGCGCGGTAGCATTTTTGCCTCTCAGGATGGTTCACTTTTTACGTTACTTGAAGATGTAGATTTTGGAGAAGAAAATGTTGAGGTTGTCCCAGGCGCCGTTGATTCTGGAACCGATGTTCCAATTACATATGCTTTGAGAGCCAGAGGTCAGGCCATGTCTGGAGAATTGTCATTATTTGAGTTTGCCGTTGGGGAATATGAAAAGTTTTTGAGAGTGGAAATACCAGAGGCAAATATAACAGAGATAGTATCTGTTCTTGACTCAGAGGGTAATCCATATTATGAGGTAGATTATTTAACGCAAAATACTGTTTACATATCACTACTTAACAAATCGACCGACAAAAGTACAGCAACTAATATTTTAAAGCCCATATCAGTTCCGCGAAGATTTATTGTTGATCAAGAGAGCGAAAGAACTGTTTTGCAGTTTGGGTTTGGTTCAAATGAAGATCAAGTAGACGCAATCGACCCTGCAAATGTTTTAATTGAACAGCATTCAAAAAATTATATCACAGACGATTCCTTTGACCCTGCGCGACTTCTAAAAACTGACGCTTTGGGTGTTACTCCATCGAACACAACTTTGACAATTATATATCGATCTAATACAAATTTTGACACCAACGCAGCCATTAACACAATAACAGATATTGTAGAGCCTGTATTCTCTTTTGAAAATGAATTTTCTTTAAATACTGATTTATTAGATAATGTTAGAAACAGCCTAGAATTGACAAATGAAGAGGCATTTATAGGGTCTAACCCATTTCCATCTGCAGATGAGCTTAAGCAGAGAGCGTATGGTGTTTATTCTATGCAAAATAGGATAGTAACAAAAGATGATCTCATCGCTGCATCGTATAACATGCCAAGCAAATTTGGTACCATACACAGAGTTATGCCATACCAGGACACTGATTCTTTAAACCAGAGAAACATAAATCTTTATGTCATGTCTGTAAATGCAGATAATCAACTAGAAAAAACCAATTCATCTATTAAAAATAATTTAAAAACTTATCTAACAAGATTTAAGATGATAAACGACACAATAGATATTTTGGACGCTAATATTATTAATTTAAGAATTGATTTTTCTGTAATTCCCTTTCCAGACGCGAACAAATTTAAAGCGTTAGAGAGGGCTAAAAACGATGTGGCTTTATTTTTTCGACAAAGAAAAGATTTTGATATAGGAGAGTCTTTTTTAATTTCTGATATTTTTTCTGTTTTAAAAAATTCATCTCCGGTTTTAGATGTAACCACAGTAACAATTAGCACGCAAACTGGTGCTTTATATGCTGATACAAATTTCAATGTAGAGTCAAACACTACTTCTAATGGAAGATTAATTATGTGTCCACCAGATTCTATTTTTGAAATAAAATATCCAAACTCAGATATCGTAGGAACATTAGTATAATGGCTATAAAAAGATATTACGCTACAAAAGATAACACAATAACAAATGCTTTTAAATCAAACCTTCAAACTCGCGGTGTTAGCGGCAATATGGGTCAATCTGACATCTTAGAAGTGTTTAGCATATATGCCCAAGTAAGTTCAAGTGGAGACGGGCTTTCTTCAGAATTATCTCGTGTCCTCATAGAGTTTGATACAACCACTATAAATACTGATAGAACCAATGGTGTCTTACCAGCTTCTGGAAATGTAAATTTCTTTTTAAGAATGTTCGATGCCGAACACACACAAACAACACCAAAAAATTACAGCTTAGTTGTCTCAGCCATCTCTCAATCCTGGTCTGAAGGGCTTGGTCTTGATATGGAAGAATATGCAGATGAAGATGCCTCTAATTGGCTTTCAGCATCAGATGGCGTTGAATGGATAAAGCATGGTGGCGCATCGGTCGCCGGCGGCAGTTATATAACAGGAACAGACTTTGACCCCGGTTCAACCACCGAATATCTTTTTACTCAAGCGTTTGACACTGGTTTTGAAAATTTAGATTTAGATGTTAGTCATTTGATTGAAGATTGGATTAAAGGCCCAGATAACGGTGGCATAACAAACTATGGTTTTGGCGTTCGTCTGACAAGCTCAAATGAAACAGAAGAAAATTCATATTATACTAAAATGTTTTTTGGCAGAGGGTCTGAATTTTTTCACAAACTGCCTGTCATTGAAGCTCGATGGGACGATAGTAAGAAAGATAGTAGAGGGGATTTCTTTTTAAGTTCCTCTCTTGTTCCAGCGTCCGACAACTTAATGAACTTGTACTTATACAACGTGGTTAAAGGACAGCTAACCGACATACCGGGAATAACAACAATTGGTGATCCCATTTATGTTTCAATCTTTTCGGGTAATTTATCAAACACAGCACCTACGGGTAGCAATCCCATTAATTTAACAAACGGAAAATTACCATTACCTCTCGGTGGCGGCGTCGTAGAAAATGGAAGATTTGAAATAACAGGATCAAAAATTGAAACTGGTATTTATTCATGTTCCTTTTCTTACAATTCAGCTAGTATAACAACAATTTTTGATGTTTGGTCCAGTGGTTCGAACGAATATCATACTGGTTCAGCGATATCAGTCACCAAATTTAGCACTCAAGATTATAACTTTGATCAAAAATATATTTCTAAGGTTACAAATTTACGATCAAGCTACAATAAAGGAGAAAAGGTTAGATTTAGACTTTACGCTCGTCAAAAAGATTGGTCCCCAACTATTTATACAGTAGCGAGTAGCGACATAGAGACGAGTATAATTGATAATGCTTACTATCGTTTCACGCGAGTGAGCGACAATCTAGACGTTATTCCTTTTGGGACCGGTTCCCTAAACCACACTCGATTGTCATATGACGCGAGTGGTAGCTACTTTGATTTAGAAATGGACTTGTTTGACTCCGATACGGTTTATGAATTGAGTTTTACTTATCTAATTAATGGAAGCTATGTTGAGCAACCAGAAAGGTTTAGGTTTAGAGTAGAGTAATATGTCCTTAAAAGATTTATTCAAAGAAGAAAAATATAAATACTTATCCAACTACGAGGAATCTTTTCTAACCTCAAGTGGAGTTGAATCATCAGAGTATGCAGAAGCATACTTAAAAGAAAGAGACAGATTCATTCCATTGGTTGATTATTCCAAACCAGAGAATTTCGCACGTTTTGGTTCTGCAGAAAAGTATTATTACGATACAATAACTACAATATATAAAACTTACCCTTATGATGGATCAAAAAAGGAAAAAGTATTATGGGAGCTTTCCTCTTCCGCTCTTGATCTTTATATTTTTGAAAATGACTATCCAAGAACCACCGGTTACGCAGTTTTTTCAACTTCAAGCTTGACTGCAACTGATACTTCAACTGATTACACTATTTGGGGTTCATATGGCGCCGCCGGAACCGCTAGTTATGAATTTATTTCTTTTAATGGCGGGCCTAATCCCGGCGAGGGCAATAAAATATATATTGATCCTGATACCGGTGAGGCACACTATAGAGAAAATGCTAACATATACGACTTATCAAACAATCGTGAGTGTAACTTAAAAATAGGTGGAAATGATGGAAATACTGTAGAGTTTTGGCTCAAGAAAGCTGCGTTTAATGCTGCAGCAACCCAAACCGAGGTTATCTTTGATATCTTCACTACGGCATCAATTTCTTCAAGTGCTGATTACGGACGCTTAACGGTTGAGATGTCTGGTCACGGCGCTTCAACAAACACCCTCTCGCCATTTTATGTCACCTATTTGTCCGGCACAAGTGGTATATCCAAGCAGAATATAGGGTCTTCACTTACAGTCTCTACAGTTGCCGATGATAACTGGCACCATTATTCTTTTAGATTTAAAAACGATGATTCAAATACCTCAGTGGATCTTTTTGTAGATGGGCAATTTAACCATAACATCAAAACAGGAACAACGGTTGATTATGTTAGTGGAACAATTGTTGGAACTATTGGGTCACTCGCAACACAGCCATCTGGTAGCACAGTGCAGCCTCAAGCTGGTCGAGGATGGGGAAAGCTGTCCGGATCACTAGATGAATTTAGATTTTGGAAAGTTTGGAGAAACTCTAGGGAAATTCAAACGCGTTGGTTCGATCAGGTCGGCGGCGGAACTAATACAGATAAAGCAAATACCCACTTAGGTCTTTACTATAAATTTAATGAAGGCGTTACCACCAACACTACGATCGACTCTAGTGTTCTTGATTATTCAGGAAGGATAACAAATGGCTTATGGACAGGGTATTCGTCAATATATTCTCGCGATACTGGCTCTGCAATAAACGAAACCACTCTAACTAGTTTTTCTGGTAGTGAGTTTAAAGATCCAATATTGTACTCCGATCATCCCTCAGTAGTATCACTTTTAAATACAAAAAGGCAAGAGGGTAGAGAATACGACTACAGAAACCCTTCAACCATATATTACACGATGCCAGGGTGGATTCTAGATGCTCATGACACCAATAACATTAATGGTGATAACATTACAGCAAACAATCTTTGGAATTTAACTCAAATTATTGGTAGCTATTTTGACAATGCAGTCAACATGATTAAGTCTATGCCATCATTGCCTCAAACCGATTATATGAGTGGTTCGCAAAAGCCAATTCCATTTATGAGCAGAATTCTTGAATCAAAAGGGTTTGTTGCACCAGAAATATTTAATGCAATCGATGCACTAGAAGATTATGAAAATCGCGATAATAATACATTGTATGATGAAAAAATAAGTGACATTAAGAACTTAATTTATCAAAACATTTACAACAACCTAACTTTTATTAATAAATCAAAAGGCACTGAAAAATCTTTTCGTAATCTCATTCGTTGTTTTGGAATTAATGACCAGATATATAAGTTAAATATATATTCAAACAACGTAGACCATGTGTTAGAAGACAACTATAGAACAGTATCAGATAAATTTAGAACTATAAACTTTAACACGATACCAAACTCAAACGCTACAGTTTATCAATATTCCAGCAGCTTAAATCCTAATAGCGTTACTTTTATTTCAGCTAGTGAAAATTTTACTGTGACTACTTCACCAGAAGCTGGTATGCCATTCAGCGTTGAAGCGAATATGGTTTTTCCAAATAGAGTTAAAGAAGGTAGCTTCAGAACAAAAAATAGCAGAGATGCTAAATTTAAAAATAACTATCCCTTAATGTTAACGTCAAGTTTATTTGGTATGCACACGGCAGATTCCTCTGACGAACATGACACTAGCTGGGATGCAAACGATTACGCCAATTTTGTTGTTAAAGCGGTAAAGCCAAAAATATTTTCAGATAAAGCTAAATTCATATTGACGGGAACTGTCGGCGGCTTTGTTCCGGAACTTAGCTCTTCTTATATTGACGACGTTTACAAGGACACAAATTGGAATTTCCTATTTTGTTTATATCCGGAAAAATATCCAAACGTTGATCAAGTATCCGGCTCCACGGCAGCTGAAACTAGCTATGTAGTCCAGTTTAGTGGTGTTCAAAAGTTAACAGATACGGTTATAAATGAATTTACCGTCACTGGGTCTATGACTGCCGATCAAGCAACTAAATTTTTAGCGTCTCCAAAACGAACGTTTATTGGTTCCCATAGAACAAACTTTACAGGTAGCTTGATCCAAAGTTCTGATGTTAAGTTTAATACGATTAGAGTTTGGCAAAACAAACTAACGACTGAAGATTTAGAGGTCCACGCAGCAGACCCAAACAATTACAGCATTAAAAATCCAGAGCAGAATGCTTACCTTTTCAACACATCCATAAATAATGTTTATGTGCCAAATAAAGAAACTTTATTATTGCATTGGAACTTTACCCAAGTAACAAGCTCAGATGCAACCGGTGGCTTTTTAGTTCAAGATGGAACATCCGGATCTATTTTGCAAAAAGAAAGATATGGGTTCTTATCAAATATCATCAATAAGCAACATACGGGCGTTGGATTTGAGTTTTTGGAGTCAAGCAATACTGTTGTGGCCACTGATGATATAGTAACGGCAAAGCCTAACCTGCCTGAAGTTATAGCTAGCGATAACACCGTAAAAGTATTGACAAATGACGATATATATTACACCAGAGACAGCCGACCTACATTCTTTGATCTTTATGTAGAAAAAAGTCCATATCAAAATATATCAGAAGAAATGTTAAAATTTATGTCTACTGTTGTTGATTTTAATAATTTGATAGGACACACTGTTGATAGATATAGAGGGGAATACAAGGCACTAAAAATCTTAAGACAGATGTTTTTTGAAAGAACAACTGATCCGGATATCGATAAATATGTAGAGTATTTCAAGTGGTTTGATTTAGCAGTTTCTGCAATGATACAGAAAATTGCCCCGATGTCTTCCGGCTTAGATGAAAGACCATTGAGAAATATTATTGAGTCTCACATATTAGAAAGAAACAAGTATCAATCAAAATATCCAACATATGAGTTTAAACAGGTTGATCCTGAAGCTAGCTTGTTTGGTATCAATGAGTTGTTATACCCATGGAAAGAAGGGCACTTTCCTCTTTTTGGAGATCAAGCTGATCGTTGTTTGTGGTCTAAAGAGAGAGGAGAACGGTCACACGCTGGACTCACTAGTGGCGATGCAAGCGTAGATTCAGATCGCCAAGAGATATTAGATGTTATTAATAACTTAAATAATGCCGCAGCAAAGAACCTAAGTGGTTCTGCTGGTGGCACATATCAAGGCTCGACATACGCCCTGAGACGTTTTGCAAGACCTTATAAAATAAACGTTGTAAAACAGCCACACATTCATGGTGGAGGTAATGCTCACGAAAATAAAAAAGTAGGCTTTTGGGATTCTTTAAGGAAAAATCCAACACCAGCCGGAGGCGCCGAAGGCGGTTTATTATCAATCGAACCCCCCGATTCGAAACTTGAATCATTCAAGGATTGTAATGATAACTTAGAATTAAACAGAGGAAAAAGAAAATTTAAATTTTCTATTGGTGTTTCACAGGATGATATTGAAGAATTTACGGGTGTTTTTAAGGGTGATTTGGTATTTCCATTTAGCTTATACAGTTCTTCTATTAACGATAATCCTGCATTAGCAGATTTGACCGATTTCAAAGCGAATCTTGCAATTACAAATTTACATCATGACAATTATGGTCCATATAATGATGTGCCGATGCAGGGTCCATTTACGGAAAAATATGTTGGTGGTCGCGCCTATCGTCATGTCATGACAAATTTTACACCTGATAATGAAGGACCTGAAGGTGAGGGCGAGAGATTAGAAGGATGGAGATTAACAGCATCAGCCGGCGCATTAGACTTGTTGAATGTCGATCCAGCATTTCCAAAGTCTGTATATTTTAGAGAAGAATATGCAAAGCGACCCGTAAATATCAAGAACATACAGCAACTAACCAGTGCTGTCGAGACGGAAGATCAGTTTACAGACGCCTTCGGTGTCACAAAAATAGGAAATTATACAAATACTTATGAAATTGTAATGACCAATGGTCGTTCAACTAATAATCGTTACTTAGTTGAGTCGGATGGGGATTTACCAACAACATCTACTGATTCATTATTTGTTTCTGGAGTTGTTGATTTTGCGCTACCAAGAAGAGATTTAACTGGCTCAAACAAAGCCATTATTGTTAATCGTTTTTCTGCTCCAGGTGATCCGGCAACAATGGGCGAGGGCCTTTTAGATGTGGCTGCAGCAGAGTTTAGTGTCTATAATGCGCTGCCGTTCCGAAACTTAAGCGTACGTATGCCGCTAAATGAATTGCATTCTGATCACACAAATCAGTTTGGGTTATTTAGTGACGCCAGAACTGTCGCAGACTATGCTAGAATAGCAGCTCAAGGACACACTTTCCCTTACCCTGGTGGTTCTTCATCAATCAATGACCCAGGCGCTGATCTATCCTACATAGGAACTGGTTCATTTCATAAGGTCAATAGAAACACTAGAAAACAATTAAAATACTCAAATGAACACTTAGGTCATACAGGCACAGTTCATGTAACTGCCTCGTTTGATAACTTTTTTGTCCAACACCAAATTCCACAAACAGATACACAGTATGCTTGGATTACAGCGAGTCTGATTGAGAACTACACTGGTTCTGCTCTTTATGGATTCGAGCAGCCTGATTTTAGCAATGCTAGTCTTGCTTCTACTGATTTAACTTTTGTAACCAAAAGTGGTCATGTTGCATATTCAGGTACCAGTGGCGATACATTTTGGGGAGCCGCAGAGCAAACACTTGATGGGGTAAATCGAATTGCCAAATATTTTGTTGATTTTGCTGGCTTGAATTCAATTATAAATGAACCGGTATCTTCTAGTGAAAATATTTTGGGGTATCCTAGCTTAACATACACCGCTACTGATACCGTAAAAGGCACTTCAAACTATGTTAATAATGATACCATTGATTTTGTTTTAGAGCAAATACCGCCTGGAATTGGCTTTGGACCTGGCTTGGAGGCAATTTTAAATGCAATCAACTTAAACAGAGGCGGTCCATATGCTGGAGCAAACTGGAAACTCTACAGAAAAGATAATCACCCAATCGTAAGAACACATAGAGAAGAAAATAGAATAAGTTTTCTTACTCCAGAGTTCATACTGAACGACCAAGGACAGCAAATATTATCTGGAGGTAAAGGAACGATAGACTCTGTTATAGAACCTCCAATAACGAGCAAATACAAACAGATAACACATTTAGTTGTCGATAACAAAACAAAATCTCAAATAAATATTAATCACAGTTACATGAATAATATTCGCTTTTTTACTGATCATAGTGATGCCCCAAGGAGCATAAATCTAGATCTTACATTGCTGGACCCGAAAAAGAATGTAAAAATAGAACAGCAAATGTTAGACGTTATAAATTATTATCTATACAATAAATCTGATTTTGCCGGCGCAGAAGACTTAAATCCAATTGATGGATTGATTAGTTTTACAACCAGAGAGACAATTTACCCAAGAGAGCAATTTACGTACTTAAATACTCACAGGCAAAGAAATAATTTTGAAAATGGTTTCTGGAGAGATAGCAGGCAAACAAGAGCAGACCGCGGTATATCATTCGCTGCCGGAGCTGCAGACTCTTTTACTAGTAACTTTAACTCGTTTGATCCATTTTTAGGCTTTATAGAAGAAAGTTATATCAACAGAACGATTTATGGCAATAGTGTGGTGACGGCTAGTATTTGGCCTTTAGACGCGCGTAATGATTTTGTTAATTCATCCCCAGGCAGGATTAAATCTGGAACGCTTGATGGCATAATCAATAATGCCACCGTTGGCATTGTCCCTCCAATGTCTTCATCTGGGAGAGGAGGCGGAAACGACGGAGACTTGGCTGGCTTACTTCAAAATAACGTTTATCCTTACTCTGTTTATACATTCGCTACTGGTGGCCTCTTTAGCCTTCTTTCACCTCCTGTTTCACCTCCTGGTGATGCAGAAGATAAAGTTTATGTTGTAGGCGCCCGCCTCTTGCCGCAATATAATAGGCGTATCGCTGCTACAATAGGCGGCGATAATAAATATGAGTTCATATTTGGTGATACTAAATGGGAGGCAGCAGATTTATCAAATAGATCTCCTTTCTATGACACATATGATGACTATGTTGATGATATTAAAAGAATAGGAAAAGATCACTCTATCTTACCTGAATTTAGAATATCTAATCATATGGATTATTACTTAAACAATTTGGACGGTGATTTCTTTGGAAAGATACCAAGCGATCTTTATGAAATCACAGGATCGACTTTAAGCTCTAGTAACCAAACAGACTTTATAAAAACCTATTCTCATTCTGATTTTCTTAGAACTTTTAGCATTGTTAACGATTTTTATGGGGATAATATTGACGTTAAGAACGTTTCTTTGTCTGTTGATGCGTTAATAAAGTTTTTGCCATATGATGGTTTTTACCCAGCAGACAGAACAGTGCAAGTTGCAAAACTTTTTTATGATAGTTATAGCGCAAGTTTTGATATCAGTGGCAATGTCGCCGGCACGACATCGCTGACAGAGGGTTTTTCTCCAGGGCAAACAGTGCCTAAGAATATTGCCGGCGTATTAAACCCAGTATGGAAACCTCTATTTGCACCTGGTATTCTTTACAACAGTATTAAATCTGGTATTGCAGTTGATTACCCAGTTCACACTTCGCCACCACAATTTACTGGATCTGCAAATCAAAGAGATGCGAGAGGATATTTAGAAAATATTCCTAGAATCACTGGTAGTTTTGATGAAAGAATTCCTTTTGAAGCGCTATACAATCCAGGTTTTTACTTCAGAGGAAGACCCATACATGACAGCGAACCGCACCCGTCTGCAAGTTTAAATATTACAGCGTCATTATCTTCACCAGGAAAAGAAAACTACGGCCTAGCTATAAATAATTTCTTAGCGTCAACTGTTGACTTCTTTTTAAGAGATTCTTCCATGTCACAATTGGTGTCTCTATCAGAGGCAGAGAGTTCGTATGGCCAAGCAACAGATTCTGCCGGCCAAGGATTCCGAGAAGGTAAAGAATACAAAATGAGAGTTGTATGCCATAATTCTGTCTTCTCTACTTTTACGCAGGCAACAACAGGAACCAGTGATAAAGTAGCTTCCTATAAAAGAGTGCCTCACAACATAGTTATGTATGCACAAACCGGTTCAGATCCAACACGACACGCGGATTACTATGGTTCGGCGTTTGGACCGCCGGTTGATGCAATTGGAAGTAAGTTATGCACTGGTCAAACCCCGGGGAATATATCAGACAATCTTCATGGGTCTGCTTCATATGAGCCGTTTACTCCACCTTACTATGATGGCTATAGTCACATTGAATTGACTTACAAAGCAACAGGGGACGGGGTGACTGGTGTTAACTTGCCACTAGATGTTATAGGTGGATTAACGTCTTCTTATTTTAGAGATCATACTAGTCGCGACGATGCTGGTTATACCGCAGCAGAAAACTCAATGCAGCTTTCTGCTTCTGTCGATATTAAGGTGGCGACCAATTTCAGTAAAAGGTTTGATGCTGATGGGAATCTAATACAGTCAGACGACGGCGCAAATAATAGCTATCGGATAGTTGTGCAACCAAAATGGGAGTGTCCAATATTAGATTTTAAAAATGTCGACCCAGTGTTACCGACAATAGGATCTGGATCGATAGCGCGCGGGATGTGGCATCAATATGGAGAAATTCCTACGGGTGATAGTGTATTTTTGGAAGTTCAAGAATTATCTGATTTTGAAATTTTGGCCCGTGGTGGCGATCCTGCAATGACAGGTTCGCTCGCAAAGCAGTTAGGGTTTGGACTTGAAGTTCAAGATAAAATTAAGTTGGGTCGTCTAGGTTCTTCTAAAAAAATATCTGAGGCGATTGTTGCATTACCTTATAGGCCGGGACAATTGTTCAATATTGATAGAGAAATTATTGAAGACGTGATAAGTGAACTTGAAACTAAAAATATTTCAAATTTACAAATAAAAGAAAATTTACCAAATGTAGATCCATCTATAATTGAGATGGTTAGAAAGATGAAAAAGTT
>FUFK010041229.1_pt1 | contig 53188 bp, 66 predicted proteins | sample 1021851 | NCBI WGS metagenome assembly FUFK01 (sample SAMEA51879418, study PRJEB19060) | metagenome | reverse complement strand
CACCTTGTAGTCTTTCCCACTGTCCAGGAGAACCAAACAATAAAAACAGTTCACGCATTTCATCACGAATACGTTTGGCTTCCTCTTTCCGAAAGTGAGCTTCAATTGCTGTCTGCTCAGCTCCCGTCAATTTCCCAAGTATACCACCCTTCTTTTCTGCTGCAAAGCTTAAATCAGCTTCTGCTTTTGCTAGTTTTGTGATAGGACCAACAAGAGATCCTAAATCTCTACCAGCTTTTACGGCAGAGGATATAGCCGAACTTGCAGTTTTTAATGCTGCAAAAGCTGTCAATGGATCAATCATCGTCGTCTATCTCCTTCGTTTAGTTCTCTTAACCTTCTGTTTACGTCCACTCGCACTGATAGGGTAACGAATAGATGTAGGCTTTGGACCTACGTTAGTCTTGGCTCTTTTTCTTCTAATAGCCGCAGCTTTCTGTCCTGCTGTCATTCTATCAGCTACTGCTTTTGGACGACAGACTGGATACTTTCTTTTTGACGACTTAGCTGATTTACGACCACACTTTTTACCTGTGGATATATCTACCCAGTTTTCTTTGAACCATGTCTTTAAACCTTTTTTAGCCATTATGTAATTGTGGTTACTTTCTTTCGTGTAACAGCACCACACCCTTTAGCTATTATTTTAGTTGGTCCACCACCTTTTAATTTAATCTTACCACCTCCAGCTTTACTAGGCTTTGGTCCTCTAAAATCTTTTCTCTTTTTACCACTAGGATCTTTTATCTTACCCGCACATATCTTTGATGCATAGGCATTTGCATAAGCACTTGGGTAGACTGCGAACTTACGTTTGGCAGCAGCTTTACCTCTAGGACATAGTTTTGTCATTATCTTCCTCTTTTCTTTCTACCAGCACAATGTGCTCGTTGTGAAAAACCTTTTGGGTTTTTGCAGTTAATAGACTTTTTGTACTTTCGAGTCCACTTTTTCTTTTGTGGTCCTTTCGTTACCTGTTGTCTTATATTAGCACGACTTATTGCCATATTAAATACCTATAAGTATCTTTGCAATAACGGATGTTGCTCCTGATTGCATAACTATTGTTGCACACACAGCACCAATGACTAACCATTTAACTTGAAAGATAGATCGTTTAACACAGCCCATATCTGTTTTAAGTTCAGATACATCTTCACGTAACTGAGCCTCACGTTCGATATGACGTGTTAATTCAAGTTTAAGATCTGTTAAATCTTTATCAGTCATAGTTTAGAATATCCAACACCACAATAGTAAACCAACTATCGCAGCTATGTACCAGTGTTTTTTACACGTGGTGCATTTAATTTTTTCTTTTATCTTTTCCCATATCATACTCATGTCTAACATTTCCATCTCCTTCTTGCTTGACAAATTCTTTTGTTTGGCGTCTTTCGACAGTTAATATTATGCATCTTGGCTTGACCCGCAGATCGTGCGCAAAATGACTTTCTTCTTTTTGCAGCTTTACTACCCTTTGCAACTTTACCTGTAACAGCAGTTTTTAACTTAGATCCAGGATTGGCACGACGATAAGCAGCTACACCTTTAGCTGTCATACCGGCACCTTGTTTAGTCGGTCTAAAATTACCTGACTTAACACTAGACTTTATGCCCATGCCCTTTTTCTTTTTACGAACGGCCATGTATTATCCTACAAAAAATGTACCAGCTACACTAACTCCTGCATTCATAGTGACGTGCAGATTTGTTTCGTAACGAATACCCGCATCTTCAATATACTGATCAGATGAACCCCCAGCGATTAGTCTTTGTTTCATGATAATTGATCCAGCTGCACCACCATCTCTTAACACAATGTCAGTTGCTGAAGCCATACCATTTACTAAGCTGTATCCTCTAAGTCTACCAGGAATCGAATCTATCGTAGATGTAGATGTTGCGAATATTGCTTTTATATTTGTTGCCATATTTAATTCCTTATATTTAACAATAAATAACAGGGGCCATTACTGACCCCCATTATTATTTATATCCTAGGATGATCCCGCAGAACCATAGTAAGATCTCCAGTCACTGAAACCAAAGCTATATCTTTCTCTAGCTTTAAATCTCAAGTTACCAGTATCAAAGTCTGGTTCCATCTTCGTAGCCAAAGGTGCTCTTACGAACATTTTAGCTCCGTTAGGAACATCTGTTTTAATGAAATATGCGTTGGCATCTGTGAATCTGTGGTTCACAAAATATCCACCAGGTAGCATACTCATTGAACGGATGGCATTAATATCATTGACATTAGTTACACCATCTTTGTTAGTTGGTCCAGAGCCGTTAGCTGCGAAACCAAAGTGAATAGGTGTAGTTGACAATGTACTAGCTAAGATTTTCTCAGCAGTAAATTGTAAGTCAGGTGGAATGTGCAATGATCTTGCACGTGATCCAATTAAGATATTTCTATCATCCTTAGTATTTTGAATAGCAATCAAGGCAGTTTCTAGTGTTGTTTCAGAAAGATCTGAAGCTGCTAGTAAGTTGTCTTGAGTACCGCCCACTACAGGGTGAGAGTTTGAGAAGAGTGGTTGTCCATCTCCACCCGGGAACGATGTGCTGAAACCATTGTTAAACACATTAGCAGCTTTAGTCTGCTTAGTAGTTGACATAGCTCTAGCCAGACCTCTTGCACGAATTTTCGCAAATGTGTCATACAAGTTGTCCTCCATAGCTTCCTCAGTTACTGCGAAAGCAAGAGCTACTGTCTCATGTGAATAACGGCTGGTGAATGACTCTGTTGCAGAATCAAACTGTACAGCTGCACCTTCTGATTTAGTTGGTGCCTCACCGAATCCAGTGAATAGAACTTCTTCTTCAAAAGCTCTGTCCGAGTTTTCTACTTCAAATAAAGGAACGTGTTCGTCCTCTATTGAACCATACTCCAATCCAAAGACTGCGTTCAATCCAGGAAGGAGCTGTTTTGCGATATTACCTCTATTTATAGCCATAATATTTCCCTCCTATAAGTCAGTTATAGAAACGACTGACCCTTTACCGTAGTCATCTCTATGTAAGTTAAGTTTAACCTCAAACTTTGGAAATTGATCGGTTGCAGTTTCACCAGGTAGTGTAGACCTTCTAAGCACTCTTAATGCTTTTGCAGCCTCGTCACCAGCTCCGCCTTTCATGCCGAAACCAGAGATACCTGTGATAGTTGAACCAGAACCTAAAGTCACATCAAAGTTCAAACCGATTTGAGTGTCTGCGACAGTCGCATCTGCTTGTACTATATATGTAGCATTAGGATCATCAAGAACTAAAGCTTTTGGATTACCAGTTGTTGATGAAGTGTCTGCTGGAAAATAGTTACTAAACGTAGGTTGCTTAGTAACAGGATCTACCCAGTTAACACCCATAAAAACTCCAGCTTGTAGATTGCCAGTAGCTGATACTTTATGAATAGTACCGTTAACAATTTTTACTAAATCGCCTTGGAAAATGTTTTCGTCATTACCGTTAGTAATGTCGTACTCATTCATACCACTCGTATTGTATCCACCACCACGCATTCTCGAAGGCTGAAGTCCATTCAGATTTTTAGATGTTGCCATCTTAACCTCCTTCAAAAGTTAGTGTTGTTTATAATAACCAAACACTCTTATTTATCAAAGTGTGCTGGTCTTCCTGTGGTAACTTTTGATCGACTGTTATTTGAGATTGGCATACGAGGATCGTTTTTGCTCATGAGCTGTCTGTTGATAGCATCAGTTTGTGACTGGGTAAACTCATCTACGTGTTGTTTGTAACCATCGTTACTTTCAATAGTATTAGCAGCTAAAGCCACATCACCACGTATAACTAAATTACCTAGACTACCAGCAGCTTGGTTTTGGAAACCAGCACTCATTTCCGGAACATCTTCAGGTTTAACAAAATCCCAACCTTCATACTGTTTCGTTTGAACATTTTGATCATCATATTGTCCCTTCAGAGAAACACGTATCCATCTAAGAACAAGTCCTTTTTCACGGAAACGGTTTTCAACCTCTTCAGGTATCTTTAACCAATTCTGTCTTTGATATACACCTCGTTGTTTACGAGCTGTAGTTTGTGTCGAACGAGACACTTTTACGTCATTTGTTTTTGTTGTAGTCATATCAATTATTACCTTTCATATCCACGTTATACATTTACAGTAGTGTAGTCATCACCGGCCTTCTCGACCTTGGCTTTTTCTCTAGCATACACATCAAGTGGTACTCCCATCTTTTTAGCAAGACGGACATCTTCTTGAGATAGTCTTATCTTACCTTTAGATGAGGCCGAAGTACGTGACTTTCCAGCCACCACTTGAGCAGGTTTATTTGTTGGTTCTTCCTGCTGACCAAACTTATGAGGCATTTCTTTCTTTAGCCTTTTACTTATCTCAGTATAAAACTCTTCTGTCTCTGGATCAAAGCCCTCTTGTAATAAATCTTCATTAACCACGTGAGCTGCTTGAGTTAGTATTCTATCTTTATTATACCACTCACTATTATCTGATATCCACTCTCTAGCTAATTTATGTAATTTAGGTCGTTGAGGCTGTGGTTGTGCCTCTTGTTTAACTTCTTTATCTTCACCATTTTTTTGTTGAGGCTCAGTTTTTTTAGCCTGATCTGCCATGTAAAATCTTTTAGCTTCAACCATTCTAAGCTCTGTAGTTGCGTCGGCAATAGCCTTTTGAGCTTCAAGAAGTTTATCTTTATCGCCAGAATCATAAGCATTCTTGTAACCCTCTTCAGCAAGTTTAAGTTTTTCTTTAACTTGATTTTCGTAACTAATTAAACTAGCTTGTTCTGTCTCTTGTACTTTTTCCGTTGAGTTTTGAAGTTGTGCTTGTAAGTCAGCAATTTGTTGTTGCTGCGCTTCGAGTTGTTCTTCTCTTTCTTTACGTTGTTTAATTAGTTGTCTTATTCTTTTTTCAGCACCAGCAGTATTAATACCATCTAATTCCTCTGGTTCTTTAGATTCTTCAGTTGGTTCTTCTTTTTTAGTTTCGACTTTTGGTTGTTCAGTCTCCTCTACAATCTCATAGTCTTTTTCTGGTTCTTCTTGTGGGTTTTTTGAAACGTCTATTTCTTGATAGCCGTCGTCTTGTGTTTTGTTTTCTTCGTTCATGTTTTCTCCGCAGTTACGAGTTACGATTACGTCAATAAGCTAATTATATAGTATTACTTCTTTATATCCAAATAGTTGGGATCAAGATCTGCTGGGTCTGGGACAACCATAAGTATTTGATCATCAAACAATAACAACATTCTAATACCTTTGTAAAAAAACTTATCGCCTTGATATTTACCATAAACAACATAGTCACCAGGTTTACACCATGCTCGTCCTTTAAATTTATTGTGATCAGCATAGGCTAACTCACCAACTTTTAACACACGACCAAGGGTGGTTAAATATTTAGCGTCGTCTTTAAATTTATCAGGAAGCAAGATACCTCCTTTTGTTTTTTCTCTAATAGCTACTGGTCTAATTAAAATATGATAGCCAGGTAAATGTGGTAATACTTTCGGATCAGCTGACTCTTTGTCTGTAATCCAATCATCATTACCTGCTATGGTTGTTGCTAGTCCTGCTGCTTTCATTCTTCGTCTTCTCCTTCATTATGTATATTCTTCTCTGCTAATTTAAGTTCTTCAAGAGCAATGGTCAAGCCTTCAATAATACCAACTTGATATTTATATTCTGAATAATCTGCCGATGATCCATTTGAAACGACGTTAGACAAATCTTCTTTCTTTTGTATTAATTGTTTTCGTAAATAATCTACTACGGGGTCCATATAGGATGCCTTTCAAACAATTCTTTTTCTGACTCATACATAGCATCTAAGTATTCTTGTTTAATCATCGCCTCTTGTACAGTTATCGGGCCACTTGCATCTCGGCCACCAACAATTAATTTTTTATGCATGCGTATTGCAGGCTCATCAAAGTGTTCTTTGTATCCATCTATAAGCATAATCAAGTCTTCACACAATCGTTCCATATAACCAAAGTCTATATTGTGATAATGATTAAGTGTGTAATGATCGTAGTAGTCTCTAACAACATTTTTATTGTTTATCACCTTGGTTAGAAATGTTTCGTAATCTTCAGCTTTGCATTCTTTTTCTAATCTTAAATCATCTTGCCAATTCCACTGATGACCTCTAGTGTTAGACTTTTTTCTAGCACGGTGATGAAATAGACTATGCACAAATGTCATGGGATGTCTAAGAAAAGCAAAGGGTTGTTTAACTCTAACATCTGGAGTGTTATGTGAATCATATACGGCATCACCCACAGGTCTAGATTGTTTAACATATGTCAACAACATTTGTTTTATCCAACGTCCGCCAGTTTTAGGGACGTGTATAAACACACTATTTTTAAGCTCTATTGCCATTTAAAAACAAAAAGTCTCCATCAGTTATCTCTGGCATAGTTAAAGCTATTTTTACCCCATGCTCAATATCTTTTACAGGTTTTAATCCCTGACCTCTATGATTGTAGAAACAAGTATATCCACGATCAAAACAAAATTTAAAAGTTGTATCAACCGGATACTTATTAAACTTTGGATATATTTCAATCATTAAATGTGGATCATGCTTGTCTATAGTTTTTTTAGCTCCGTTCAAAACATCAAGCTCAGTTCCTTCAGTATCTATTTTAATAAAACAAATATTATTTGCATTTTCGTGTTGCTTGTCAATTGTCGAAACTTCTACATCTATTGGAAAACCATCCACTAAATTTTGAAAAGATGAATTAGATAATCGTTGACCGTCTACATAAAATTTATCTTTTCCAACTTTATCAGATATTGCAATATTGTATGCGCTGAAATTTAAATGATCATTTTTAATTTTACATAACTGATCGTATACCGGAGGTACAGCTTCATAAGCATAGACGTGTCCAGAGTTTAGTGCAAAAAATTTACTGTATTGACCAACTGCTGCACCAATATCCAGAACAGTCCCTTCAGAATCAATGTGATCTTTGGTCTGTCCTAACATAAATTCTTTTACGTGAAGATCATAATAATAAGGATTGAAAACTCGTCGTTGTAATACTTCTTTCGATAACAGTTCTAACATGGTTTCATAATTACTTGTAGTGCAATCCGTTCTCCAGTATCAACATGTGTACCTCTGTGCCAACCAAAGTTCGGTTCAAACAATATAAAATTACTTTCATCAGATGTAAAGTGTTTTAATTTTTTATATAGATGATCTGACATACCTGAATTATTTTTAAACTGTCTAGAAAAGTATGAGTTCTTCCGTGCCCACAATGGTAGTTGTGCATTTGAAGCTCTCTCTTCAACTGTTGAAAGAGTATTAGAAAGTTGATTGCTTTTACAAAATAACATTTCTACATCATCAAACTTCCATCGATGACTTTCAGGTATATAGGCAAACGGTCCGTTACCTCGTTTGACTGGGTTAAGATAAATCATCGCTTTAATGTAACTATACTTTGGATCAATGTGTAATGTATATAAATCGTTTTTAGCTTTGTGTTTTTGATCCGTTTGGAAGTATTCATTAAATGTATCATCCTTATCACTGATGTGTAAATTTATATCAGTTATAGAATAAGGTTCAGATAGTATATCTAGTTTTTTATAGATATCATTTAATTTATTATAAATTGTGTGGTGGTTTGGTAATCTTAATATTTTGTCTTGGATTCTTGAATCTCTAACTGGTTCAATAGATTTAAGATCAACTATTTCTTTTTCTAAACAATCAACCAGGGGATCCGTATCAATAATAGTGCTGTAATATCCTAGCTCGTCAAAACCTTTTGGTCCTTTATATTTAATATTTTGAGATTTTAATTTTAAAGAAAAACCTGTTAAGGCAGCTTGAAGTTGATTTTTTAAAATAGGTGTAGGTGTTAGTTGACTATATAAATTATTAATTGATAGTGAAAAAAAATTTATATCTAAGTTTTGTATTGCCCTTAGTAAATCATCATATATCGTTGGATGATCATTTTTACTTGGCTCGTAACCTTCGTCGTCAAAACTAACGGCAGGGTCTGGAAGAACAATGCCGTGGTCTGTTATGTCATTCATCACGTTGTGGTTGTCTCTTCATCTTTTATTGCTGCTAACTCTTGTTCTGAAGCTTTGTTACGGCGACCAAGTTTGACATTACCTGATTTTCTTTCAAATTCTTTTGCAGCTGTATCAAAATCATTTTCAACTAAAGCTTTTACAAACTTAGGAAATTTTGTAATTGATCCGACATTATAAGTATAATCAGCAAGTAGATTTAATTTTCTGTCTGATAATTGATTTGGATCGTAACCCATTGTTTGTAAATCTCTATCCGTTCTTTTCAAAGCTTGACTAAAACTTAATCCAAATAATTGTTTTTGTTGATCCGTAGTTAAAGCAATGTCTGGATTGTCTTTAACAAATTTAGTTGCCTCTTTTCCGCTAAGTCCAGCAGCACCAGCTAAACGACTAGCAATATTCTCATCAATACCAACACTTGTTAACTCACTAATAATTTGATCAGGACTTTTTTCTTTCATATCATATCCAGCACCCACAGTTACTCCACTTGTTTTTGTTGGATGATGTAACTTTTCACTGCCTGGTCCTACTTCTTGTTCAAAGGTAAACTTACCTTGATCACTTACTAATCGTTCCATAAACTCTCTCTCTTTCTTACTTTGATCAAAACCTTTATTAAGGTTCTGTTGAATATCTACTAGTTTAAGTGTTTCCTCACTGGGAGGTGTTATAACTTCATTATCAACCGGAGGGGTGACTGTTTTAATTATATCTTGCGTTTCAGTTCCCATTCCGGCAATGTTAGTCGTAGGTGGAATTATTGGTTGCGTCATTGGTTTTTGAACAGCTAAGTTTGCTGCCTGTTTAAACTCTTCAGCTGCAACGACATTAGGTTTAAAAAAGTTAGTCGGCGGTGGTTGTTGTACAGTTCCTCCTTCTTGAAACTTTTGTTTATCAACTAATTTTAAAAGATCCATGACCACCTTTGCAGTAAGGCTGTCGTTTTTTTCTTTTTTGCCTTCTTCAATTTTAGCTGCCTCAACCATCGCATCTATATCAATTTGTTTTTCTTTTAAAGCTAATTCTTTTTCTTCCATCATTTTTTTATTTTCTACAGATTTTTTTTGTATGTCAAGGTTTTGTTGTTCAATACTGTCTAGTCCACCTTGCGCTGCTAACTGGTTCGCTGTTAGAATCTGTTTGGCTGACTCTGCCATTATCATAGTTAGACTAGCGCCTTGGTCTACTTGACCCTCTTGTGCTTTCATGAGTCCACCCATCTGTTCTTGGAATCGTAGAACCATATGTTCTCTGACGTTAGCCATTAATATAGGTTCAACCATTTTCATAATCGGGTTGGCACCATTTAGCGGGTCTTGTAAATATGCAGTCTTCACGGCGATATGCGCATCGTGATCTTGTCCTGGAAAAGCTTTGATCGGCTGTCCACGTGTAGCTGACATAATATCAGCAAGTGGATCCTGTTGCATAGCCTGTTGAGGTGTATTGATGAACCTATCGGGATTATCAACATTAGCTGCGGCTAATACCGCTTTGTTTATCTCTGGCATATTGAAAGTTCCTGGTGGTGACTGTGAGGCCAACTGTAACATCAGCTGAGCCTGGGCAAGTCTATGTGAGTTCGATGGGATATTAGGATCACTAACCGGAACCACATCGACACGTCCGTCAAAGTCTTGCTTGAATATCTCGGCAGACTGTCCTATAATATCGTAAGGATAAGCTGTTGGTAAAAACTCATGGTTTATTCTAGCTAATATTTTAAACTCGTCTCTTTGAGACTTGTGGAGTCGTTTGTGAATTGCTGAAAAGAACTTACCCGATGCTTCTAATAATGCTAATGTCGTGCCAACCGGTCCATAATTCGTTGCATCAGACACTACTTGGTCAGTCGTGTCTGCGAATTTCTGGCCAGCAGTCGCTACAAAGCCTAACATCTGATACAGGGTCTGAGACGGTTCTTTATAGGGTAGAGGAACTATGGACTTGCCCAAATCAAGACCAGTCGATTCAACGTCTCGAAACTCCCCCGGCATTATCGGAGAGTTATCGCCCACAACTCTGACACCTCTAGCTTTAAATCCACCTGGTAAATTAGAAAACTGACCAGCATCAATCAATGCTCTCATAGCTGCTGTTGCTGACATTGTTAGATTACCAAGGAAATGTATTAAACCTAAACCATAAAAACCAAAACCAGGTACAAACTTGTAGCTAACAAAATGTTCTCTCTTTACAAAGCGAGCATCACCATCATTCCAGTTACGACGAATACTTAAAACTTTTTTAGAACTTTTGTCGACAGTAACAATATATGGATAGGCTACACCAGTAGGACTGTTGAAAGGTTCAGGTAAATCTAAATACAGATGTTGTTCAAGGAGTTGATAGCTTGGATCATATGGGTTCTCATCATACGCTGATAGTCCCATAATCTGTTCTGCTTTAGATGTAATGTTACCTCTCTCAGTTTGCTCTGGGTCGCCAAGATCAAGTTCGCTATACATACCAGCATCCATATCTTTTCGTAAATCATTTTCACTACGATAAATAACGTGAGTGTATCTATCAGCACGACGTAGATCAGATACTAAGTTTGATACGTGAAACTGATCGATTGGAATAAACTCTGATATCGGTCTGCCTAATGTTTCATCATAATAGACTTTTTTAACAGCTGTACCTATTAACGGTAAATGAAATAACATTTTCTCAAACTCATCGAAATACTCTGGCATCTCTTCGGTGAGCTGATAGTTCATAAAATCTTTTACACGTTGTGCTTGTTTTTCTTTATCTGGACTCTGTGCGCCAACTATTTGAGTTTTAACTGGACCTTTACTCGGAAATAATTCTTGTGATGCTTTTGATTGAAACTTAACAGCATTCTCAATAATTAACGGATGCGTTGCCGTACACGCACCATCAAACGGTTCTGTTGTTTCTTCTAGTTTCAGTCCAAGTAAATCGAAGCCTCTTTCGAATGTTTGCTCCCACTCTTCTCTTGATTCTTTGTCTGATTGATAGTTATCTAAAACTGTATTAGATATTTCTTCAAGCTGATCTTCTTCCATTAAGTCAGCAAGGTTCATATAAAAGTCTTCACTGATAGAAGCCAGCATTTTACCACTGTCTTCATTTAAAGCCATTTCAACTTCACCTGTTGCTGGGTCTACATTAACAGCTAAGTCTTCTTCTTGTTCTTCGTTTATATTTACATCAATACCTAAAGCCTCAGATTGATTATTTAGTTTGTCCTTGGCTATATCGATTGGTGCACTTATGTCATTGGGATTCTTTTCTATTGCCATAATTAATTAGATACCTTCCAGTAGGTTGCCTTATTTTTTTTATAAGTATTGTCATTATCACTATAATACGGATCATGGGGATGTTGCAAGTGCCAAGAATCTTTCATATAGTGTATCGCCATTACCATCGCATCCACTTGGTCATCGTGTGCCGCATTCGGAAAACTGACAGCTTCATCAAACAATGTTTGTGCCCACAGTTTATTTGGCAACCATACTCGACCCGCTTCTACCAAGGGTGAGGCAGCATAGGCTCTCGCTACTTTATCACGATCAGGAGTATACTCAAGTATTGGTAATCCTGCTCGACGTAAATCTTGTATTAACGACTGCCCACTGGCTTTCTTCTCTATTATTATAATNTCTGGATCGTGTTCATCAAATGCATCTTGNGCATTACTTCGTAGCTCTGGATANTCAAACCGACCTCGAACATTGCCAAGTAAAATTAAATTACCGATATCTCGTTCAACTCCCTCACTATCTGTTTCAGTTGTTACAAATATACCCCAAGTCTGAATCACACTATAGTCTGCTGTTGTTCGTGTTGAAAATGCCGTGTCCATAGTTTGGATTATAAAATCACATTGTGGTGGTTCTTCTTCGTTCCAAATTCTAAACCATGACTTTTTAAGAATACCACCTTCGTCTGGCACTGGGTTTTGCATATACAATGATTCCCAGTATCGTGAACCGTTGTGTCTACGAATCTCTGCTTCATCGTTTTCTAATATCTCTTTTGGTTTCCACTCTGGAAAATATGATTCACCAACCGGTAAATTAAGAATTTTACTGCTACTATCATCAACCCACGCAGGTATTCTTATAACTTCCCAGTTCATAGCTCTGTCAGTTCCATCACCTTGACTTGATAATAACCAACCACAGATATCGTCCTCGTGATATCGTGTATTAATAATAACAATAGAACCATTCGGCATAAGTCTTGTTCGTAAACCTGCCGGATACCATTCTTTAATATATCTTCTACCTGCTTCACTGAATGCATCTTCCTCTGACATTACGTCATCTAGTAAAGCTACGTGTGCACCACGACCAGCTATCTGTGTTCGCACACCTGCTGCCACATACACACCGTTTTTATTTGTTTGCCACTTACCGGCAGCCCTAACATCNGATCTTAACTTGACTCCCTCAAAGATTGATTGATAGTCTTGGTCATTCACTACATCTCTTACACTTCTACCAAAGTCAGAAGCTAGTTGATCGCTGTGTGATACAGATAATATCTCGTGATTGGGGTGGCGACCTAGATACCAAGCAGGAAATAGTTTAGAACATATTAATGATTTAGAACTACGTGGTGGTAAAAACACCATTAATCTTTTAATAGAACCCTCTTCGACTTGTTGTAGTTTTTTACTGATAACATCTATGTGTTTGCCCATTTTAAAGTCAGCGACAAGTTTTGGAGCAAAGGCTTCTATGAATCCAGAAAAATTATCACGGACATTTTGGAAAGCAAGGTAACGAAGCTTAGCAATATCTTCGTCGCTTATGGATTCATTACTTTTTAGGTTCATTGTTTGACGACACAACCTTTAGACCAGCTATCTTAACCAGTCTTTCTACGTCTTTCTTTTTATCACCACTCTCAAATCCAGTTGTCTTTACAGTTTGCTCTACTTTATCCACAAACATGCCTAAATGTTTAGCAATATGCTCCATAGACTTGTTAGCATTTGTAAAATCACTGTCTTGCATGGCCTCGTTGTAAACTTTTGCTAGTCTTTCTAGGACTTTTTCCTTTGTCCACGTAACTTTAGTTATGGCTTCGTCTTGATATTCTTTGATTCGCTCCATAATCTTTTCATTCTTCATAATAATTCTAGCTTTTGCCCTGGTTCGAGCATCTGTCTTGTCTGGTTGATAACCGGCAGCTATATATGCCTTAACTTCGTCCCCGTGACCAGCAAATTCTATACAAAATTTTTCTTGCATAGCTGTGAGTCCACGAAATGTAGGAACTTTTATGTTATTGTCTTCTGGTTTTTCTAACATTCTCTTTTTATACTCCTCTGGGTTGTTTTTTTGTAGCCTTCTTAGTCTTCTGCGCTCTAATTCAGCTTGTATTTCTTTTAATTCTTCGCCTCCTCCATATATTCTCGCCTCTCTTTTAACTTTATGCAAGTTAATTAGCTCTTCTTCTGTCATATTACCGTAGAGAATATGTACTTTTTTCTTTGTCATAGTCTTAAATCTTTGAAGGGAGGACAATAACCCACAACTATCACTCCCTTCTTTGCAAATACCAGAAGTCCAAAGCTGTAGGAGACGAGTGAAGCTTCTAAACCTAGTTTATTAGGATCAAACTAAGTGGATTCAACTGGTGTTTCCAATATAAACAAGGATTTGACAATATGCAAGTGTTTGTTTACAATGCGATTTATGAATCCAGAAGAGTTTTTGTACCAGCCGATGGTTCTTTTAGATCATCGTATCATGGAATATCAATTTTGTATGCAAAATATTCAAAACCCAAAAGGTCACTATGTCGAGTTTGGTGTGTATGAAGGTAAATCTATAAATTATTTAGCAAGTCTAAACAAAAAAGTTACGTTTCATGGGTTTGATAGTTTCGAAGGACTGCCCGAACAATGGTTCATGGGGCATAAAGTCATAGAGAAAGGTCATTTTGCTGTGAGTGAATTACCAAAGGTTGTACCAAATGTAGTATTACATGAGGGCTGGTTTGAAGATACCATACCTGTATGGCAGAAAGACCACAACAGACACATATCGTTTATGAATATTGATTGTGATTTGTACACATCAACAAAAACTGTTCTTGAATTATTAAATAGTCAGATCGTTAGTGGTACATTGATACGATTTGATGATTTGTTACCATCACCTATATCTCCTTATCCAAAATGGGAAGAGGGAGAATGGAAAGCTTTGAGTGAATGGTGTATAAATTTTAACCGTAAAGTCATACCTCTGGCTCGTTCTTGGAAACAAGGATGTATTATGAAAGTTGATTGATGCTTAAATGGGATGGATTCGATAGCGCTATAATAGGAGTCGGAGAACGAAACAACACAGACTCCATGATTGTATATGACTACGATAAAATGATTAATGTATTAGTTACAAGAGATAGTATGACACATGAAGAGGCTGAAGAGTATCTTGACTTTAATGTCATAGGTGCCTGGATTGGAGATACGACACCGATAATAGTAAACAAGAAAAGCATAAAAGAAATAGAAGAGGAATACTAAATGGTAGAACGTATTATGGATCCAAACAATATTAGGGCTGATCATTTAGAACGATACAACTTTGCTTGTAAGAAACTTGAAGAACTGACCGAACCAGACCACGTTCTTGATATTGGTTGTGGTATTGGCTATGGTTCTGTGATTATGCAAAACATGATGTCAAGCTGGGTAGACTGTATTGATAAATCAAAAGAAGCCCATGAAGTATTTTTAAAATCGTATGATAACAAAGCCCCTAGAGTTAATTATATTCTACAAGATTTTACAAAGTTGAAGAAAGGATTATTACGAGATAGATATGATGCTGTTGTATCATTTGAGTTTATCGAACACATACCACCAGACTTAGCTCAAGGTGTCTTTGATTTAGCCGGAGAGAAGTCCGATATATTTATAGTGTCGTCTCCGAATGAATGTGTACGCCCCCACCAACTACCGCCAGTCAATGAGTTTCACTATAAGCACTACACCCCTGTTGAGTTCGAAGCTATGGGTAAACAAGGTGGGTTCACTGACGTAGACTTCTTTTGCCAAACTAGTGGTAAACACTACATGGTAAGACCCGGCCTAGAGCAAGGCAAGTTTATGATTGGTGTATTTACAAAGTCTAAAGTTTTTGGTAGGGGTATGGGTACCCTAAATTTAGAAGCAAGGGGCCATATTTGAAAATCTGCTCATTTTGTCTATGGTAGATATAATATATATATATAACACACACGGCACTTTTTTCCTGTCCCGGGGGGTTTGGGAGAGGGGGGGTCTCTTAAAATAAAGGGAGCCGTAGGCTCTCATAATATATACCCGAGCCGACCCAATGAATACTTGCAATTGGGGAGGCGAGGAAAATTTTTGCAAAAAAAAATCCCCCAGACTCGTTAAAGTCCAGGGGATTGTCAAGTTATTTTTGGTTAAGCTTAAGTTTTGGATCGTCCCAAAATGTAGTTTGTTTCCAAAGCAATTGATGTTTTTGGTAGATCAGATCCTTAAGCTTAGGATCAGAATCAATTATTAAATCTTTTAATTTAGTCATTTGTTCCCGTCTTTCCTTGTTGTTGTAAAGCAGTTAACAATTGCGCTAACTGTTGATTGTCTAGGTTATTAAGATCAATACCTACAGACGATTTTTTCTTCGTCTTCTTAGGCTTATCACTAACCGCAAATTCTCTTTCAAGATCCTTAGCGGTAACCTTAGCCTGTAATGCATCTGAAAGCTTAATAGTCTTTTCAATCCAAGGACAAGAAACCAAATGCCCAACCTTACTCCAAAGCTTACCAACTGACGCAACGCCAAACCTTTTATTGGTCTCACTCAAAATGTTATAGGTAACATTTGAAATAACAGTTTTTCCTTTTTTATCTTCAAAAGAATTAAAGTAAACAGTAAAAACTGAATTAGGACAAGGAGGGTTAAAGTCTTCATCCTTATTTGGGTTAAACTTGCAAACCAATACTTGGCCTTTAAGCTTACCGCTATTGTCTTTTATTTCATTTATTAAATCCATATTATTTTTCCTTTTTTATTATGGGTTATAGAATGGAAACCATTCCAATTATAATTATACCAAAAATGATTGAATAGTCAATCCTCTGAAACCCGCTGTGGCTGGGGCTTTTAGCCGATCGGGGTAGATCCTCCAAGTAACTAGTTAAAAACTAATTCAAGACCTAAAGTTTAAGCTTAAGTTTATGTATAGTATCATACGCAGAAGAGTCGCTTCAGCTAAGCCCTAGCTTATTTAGAATTATTCTAAGTTACGCTTACCTTACCCTAAGTAAAACTTAACTTAACTTAAGCTTAAGACTAACATTATTCTTAAGTTTATTAATAAACTCAATACTTTAGGGAGCTTCCTTAAGTTAGCAATTTTTTGTTTTGTGATTTTTAAAAAGTGTGGCATTATAAAAATAGGAGAGAGTGAAAAATTTTTACAAGTACTTTCTCTTATATATCAATAGTTTACATTAACACTTAAGGAAAGGAGATAACATGAAATTATTGAATACAACATTTAATCCTACATATCGGAATTGTGATAGCGACGATCCATTTAGTGATCCTATGCAACTTGATATGTTTGATGACTATACAATAGCTATTGTACTAGCTAGAGATGAACTTGATAAAGATTGGTTAGGCGATTATAGTTCTACTGTCTACATTGGAACTAATCGTTGGGAGGTAGAGGATCAGTTTACCTATGACTTACAATCTCACCACACTAATGTTGGTAGGTTTCTACTAGTCGATAAGCCTTTATATAAACTATATAACAAGGAGTGATGATGGCGTTAACAACAACAACTAAATCACAAAACAAAAAGATATCTGACTTAAAGAAAAAGATATTCACTTCTGCTACTTATCGTAGTGGAAGTTCTAATGTCTTTGGGACTTGTCCTTCTAGTTGTAAACTCAATCCATACCCTAGTGAGTCTACGGCAGAGTTTGATTGGGACTATGCTAATACACTAGTCAACTATGGTTGTCCAAAAGATGGTAGTGCTTTTACCTATACACACTTTGAAGACAAGTATGTTGAGAAGTTTGCTAAGTCCTGGACTAAGGGTAAAACAGTTATCAATGTGTCTAGAGATACCCTTGACGATGCTATTGAGTCGTATCGTAAAGGGATACCTACAACAGTAACTACATCGATAGGCTTCATTGATAAAGTCGGTAGCTATAAAGGTGTAACCTTGTCTAGATGTCCAGCAGAGTATCAAGACGAGAGAAATTGTGCTAACTGTAGGCTATGTGCTAACCCAAACAGAACATCTATTGTTGTGTTTACTGCACATGGTTCAACTAAGAACAAGGTTGGTAAGACTGAGCAAGGTGGGTGTTATGGTACTAATGGACCAGTAGCTTGGGCATGGAAAAAGACCATGAGTAAAGCTAACCTTGATGAAAAACAACAACTAATAAACTGGATTAAAAACGATGTACCTACTGATGGTTTTGTAAGACATCATGTCGTTGGAGATTTAGGAAGGGAGACAAAGTAATGAGAGTTAAGGTTCATTACAATTTACATAAGAAATGTTTATCTGTCATATCTCTTGAGAAAGAAAGATATGGGAGAGTCATTGATCATGTAGAAAGCATTTCTTTAAAAGACGCTAAGTTTAAAGTGTCTGCTAAAGGGAGGCAACGAGTATTGAGAGAACAACAAAAGAATGTTCATGCTCATGTCGTTGGCTTTTGGGTATCTGTATGGATACCTAGAGGAACTGTTTGGAGAGCTACTTATAACCCATACAAGTATAGTAGCTTTGTAAACACAATAACATTTAACCCAGTGCATGAAGCAAAGCAAGTGCATGTAAACAAAAGGAGTATATTTTATGTTGAATAAAACAAATAACCCACACTACGATTTCCCTATTGAGATGGTAAGACTAAATGCTATCGGTCAGACTCAAGATAATGGGCTACCATCACTATACCAAGTACCTACAGACATGGCTCGAGCTTTGGTTCGAACTGATACTGGAGATGTACTAGGTATTCATGGTAACAAGTACAAGCCTATTACACATAAGCATGTATGTGATACGATCGAACAAGGCATCGAAAGACTTTGTAAAAAGTTTAATACTAATACAGATAACATTGATTACAAGGTTTCTGTATTCGATAATGGTGCAAAGATGAGAGGTTCTTTCTTGTTTAAGAATCAGATCATTGAACCGCAAGTCGATGACATCATAGCCTTTAGGATTAATTTCTTTAATAGCTACGATCAATCTTGGGCATTTCAATCTATAGCTGACGGCTTGAGACTATGGTGCTTGAATGGATGTACTACACCAATGACGGCAACCTCTTCTAGGTTCAAGCATACGTCTAATGTTTCTATAGAGGGCGTTCAACAAAAGATGCTCAACGGCTACGAGTACTTCAAAGACCAAGAGGGTACGTTTAAGATGTATGGTGATAAGAAAGTACAAGATCATGTTGTTGAGTCTTTCTTTAAAACTGTATTGTGTAAGACTTTTACACGATCCAAAACATCAATGCCTTTTAACAATACTCAACTTGAGTTATTACTTGCAGAGTACTATAAGGAGACACCCAAGCTAGGGCATACTAAATGGGCAGTATATAACGCTATGACTTCATGGGCTACTCATGTAGGTAATGGTGACACTGCTCACAAAACTAACAAACTTAGAGAGGTTGAAGTCTCTAAGGCTTTATCAACTACACAATGGGAGGAGCTATAATGAAACCAATTAAAAACCCTACCTCTATAAAAGATATCTTATATAGGTTAGAAACCATGATAAAAGAGATGAACATATCAATCAGCGAAATTGAAGATAGGATAAGTGATCTTGAATATCAAATAACATCTGATGTTGATGGCATGTTAGATAATGTTCGAAGTGATATTGGAAACGACATACAATCTGCCGTATCTGAGATTAACTCGAACACCGACCAACTGAAAGACTAATTGACTTTCACTAGATTAACTATACCATAGTTAGTCTAGTAGGATAGTGTAGTTTTATTTCCTTTCCTTTCTGCACTATCCCACTAGCCTAACTATTAAGTTGGCGTAGCTAGGTGAATTAACCCAAGCCAACACAAGGAGACGACTATGAGTCAGAAACAAAAAGATATGTTCTTTGAGCAAGAACTTGCCGAGATAGGTAAGGCTATCACTGAGGCAGATGGAGAAGTATTACATGAGATAATGCATAATGTTCTCAAAAATAGAACTCTATCTTTAGTGACAGAAGAAGATGTTGAAGAGATGATACGAGAGTATCTTTATGAACAAGCAATGGATCATGGAGATTGGAGTACAGAGAATGGAATGGATTAAACTCTTTGCCTATTACTGTGCTTTTGCTTGGGGAATAATGTTATTAACAATGTGTGCAATAAATTAGGAGACAACTATGCCAATAAGAAAATGGGATAAACTACAAGTCGTAACCCACAACGATATGTATATTATATCGGTAGGTTCTACCTTCTTGGGTAAACTTAAAGAACCATACGAGAACTTACTGCGTATGTTAGGTACACCAAGAGATGACAATACCAAGTGGGTCAGTTGGAGTTTACAATTTAACACTGATCCAAAGTCTGTCGTAACTATTACATCNTTGGACAAAGATAAGTCTGATGTGTTTGANATGTCCAATTGGTCAGTCAGTGGTCACGACAAAACTTACTACGACAAGTTCATTACTAAACTTAATCAATTTAAAAAGGAGGTAATATAATGGATCCAATATCTTTAATTATAGGTATAACAATGAACCTATATACATTAAACAACGCTGATTTCTTTCACCAACGATCTGCCAACAACAAGTCTATGAACTGTCGGTGGGTGTATGTTGGTAAAAAGAAACCTGACCCACAGAACCCAAGTCTCACACTCTTGGGCAATGTGTATTACAAACAACACTGTGTGAAAAAGGAGACAGACTAATGATTAAGAAACCAGACTATGAGTTTATCATAGGGTGCATAGCCTTATGTACCTTATGTTATTTTATACTTACGCTAGGAGGTGAGTGATGAATGAAAAAGAATTTATCAAATGGTTGGATGAAAATGCACCCGTTGATTACGAAGAAGTAGAACACTTCAGTGATGAAGCTGGTGCATCAATATGGATTAGNTTTGATTTAGATAAGGAGGANGATGATGACTAAAAAGAAATTAGTATATCCTTATGAGGGATACAGTAGTAGTGGTAGTGATGCTGATTATTTTGAGTCATGTATTAATTGTAATGACCAATTTAATATAGATGAACCACCTTATGATGGGTACTATCTGTGTGAACCTTGTAGAAAATATTATAACAAAAGGGAGAGTGAGAGATGAGTAAAGAACCAATTAATTTAAGTGCTTTCAAAGATGGTGTAGCTGATGGCTTACTTGAAGGTCATAGGTCAAGCTACCATCCTGATATGTATTCTTACAAACAAGGATATGACTTTGGGTTAGCTTTGTGGAACGACATTGAGAAAGTAAAAGACTGGAGAAAGGGAGAGTGATGACTAAAGAACTCTTTGCTTTATACCTAGTTTTCTCTACACCATCTGGTGTGGAGGAGAAGTTTATCATGGGTCGAGAGAACTGTGATAACCTACAACCAATCGTTGAACAAGAGTTTAAACGATTGAATATTAATCGAGATGAACTTAAACAATCCGGACACATGTGTATTGGTTGGGATATTCATCTTATACGACAAAGGAGTAAGTGATGCCAACAAAAAAAGATAAGCAGCTATCGGATCAAATAGATATGATAAGGGAGCGTATCATAAAAGATATGTGTGAATACAATCGTTTGATTCGAGAGAAAAAGGTGGCACCTCATGTTGTTAGCATGATGCTATTGATGGAGACAATGACATTCATGAAGTGTTATGCTCCATCACCGATGCATGTGGCACATATGGTAACAAATCTTCTCAGTGATTATCTCTGCCAAGAAAGAGATGAATACGAGGAGCATATGCTGAGTAAAATAAAAACAAGAAAAACAAAACATTAACAAGGAGTATTTATGCTTGAAGCTTTTATCGTAACTCTCTGGATCGAGTACAATGGTAAACTATATGTGAAAGAGGCTGACTCAATAACTAGAAACTGTGAGTCAACTACAAGAGATTTGTACGAGAGGTTTAAAGAGCTACCAAATATGAAACTCAAAGCCGTTAAGTGTGATACAGTGCAATCATTTACAAATCGAAAGGAGCATTTTAATGGCAAAAGGTAATGGTGAAGACCTACAAGACGACAAGATTCTTACCGATGTAGAAATGGTTTATGCATTGGCTAAGATAAAACAATTCAAAGATGTTGTGCAAACGATATCAATTAAAAGATATTCTCAAGAAGAATACTTTGATATTGTCGATGCAATCTTTGATGATATATTTAACCCACTAACTGATAAGGAGAAACAATAATGAGTGGATCAGAACTAAGACTAAGCGACCTAAAACGACACCTTAAACCAATAGTTGATGAGCTATTGGATAGTATAACTAACAAACCAGAGGAAATAGAATATCTAATTGACTATGCCTTGAAGGATTTACTCTATCCAAAAAAGCGAACAGCTAAGGATAGGATCATACACAATTGGAAACATGCTTTGAAATCGGAAGTTGTTGATGATCGACCTTGCGATACAGAGCCACCAAATAATCTTATAAAGGTGGACTTCAACCCTGATAAGTAATGAAAAATTGTAAGCGAGTAGGGTGTGACAATCCAGTCACATCCTCAAAGAATAAGTATTGCTCGATGACATGTAGTGCAGTAGTCAACAACACTAAGTTTCCTAAACGAAAACGAAAAGACTATGGTCACTACCTCTGTGCCTACTGCAACAAGCGACACACTAAGAGAAGTAATACAATGAACAAGTATTGTGATAATGTCTGCCAACAAAAACATCGCAAACATATTCGCAATATTAAAATAGAAAAAGATGAGAATATGGGTAAGTCTGTAGGTAAAAAAAGACTTATCATATCTTATCTCAAAGATACTAATCAATGGTATTGTCATCAATGCGGGGCGTTGGCAGAAGAGTCGCCATTGGAGTTCCATCATATCGATGGGAACCGGCACAACAATCGTCTGTCAAACTCGATGGTGCTATGCCGTAATTGTCATGGGAGAACACAAAACTTTAGAGGAAAGAACAAAGGAAGCAGCCACTATATATAGTTATCTATAGTTAATCATAGTTATTTATAGTTAATCATAGTTATATAGAGATAATCATAGTTATATAGAGATAATCATAGTTATAAAGAGATAATCATAGTTATAATTAGACATTCATAGAACTAGCATTAGATTAACACTAGACTATATATAGTCTCCCCCTATATATGGGGATAGGCTATCATTGATTTCAAAATCTGGCAACCCCTTGACAAAAATAATTAGAGGATGTATTTATAGGACAAGACCCGCAAAAATAATAAGGAGACGACTATGACAGAAAATGACCCAAAGAGGTTTATACGACACACATCATGTGAACAGTGTGGATCATCCGATGCCAATGCTTTGTATGCGGACGGATCACTATACTGCTTCTCGTGCCGCAACTACACGGAACCACCCAAGGACAAGACCCGCCTTGAGGAACTGCTTGGAGATGACACAAAAATTCAAGGCTCGGCACCAAAGGTTATACCACTAGGTGTTAGCAAACCTATACCCGAAAGAAAAATAAGCCAGAAGACTTGTGAGTTTTTCGGAGTGACGACAACGAACAGTGACAAACCAAAGATATATAAACACCACTACCCGTACTATGATAGTGAAGGCAACCATGTTGCAACAAAGCTCAGAAGAGTCGCCGACAAAACATTTAACGTAGAAGGTAAAACTGGTAAAGCATTATTGTTTGGACAGAATTTATTTAGTTCTAACAATTTGAAAACAATAACAATATGTGAGGGAGAGATTGATGCCTTATCTGTGTTCGAAATGTTTGCACCAAACTCTTACCCAGTTGTTAGTGTTAGAACTGGTGCAGCTGGAGCCGTTACCGATTGTAAAAAACAATATGAGTTTATAAATAGTTTTGAAAAAATATATCTATGCTTTGATAATGATGAGCCTGGACGGGAGGCAAGCAGAAGAGTCGCTGAACTATTTCCTCCAAAGAAAGTACACATTGTTAATTTAAACCTTAAAGATGCTAATGAATATCTTATGCAAGATAAACAGAAAGAATTTAAAGTTAGATACTATGCTGCACAGACCTATACACCAGAAGGTATCATACTTGGTGAAAATACCTGGGATCTTATTGCTAATGAAAAGGTAATTAAATCAATACCTTACCCTTGGGATGGTATGAACAGTATGACTTACGGCATGAGACTTGGTGAGTTATGTACCTATACTGCGGGGTCTGGTATAGGTAAGTCTAGTGTAATGAGAGAGCTAGCGTACCATATAATTAAAACAAGTGGACACTCAGTTGGTTGTTTATTCTTAGAGGAGTCTATAGAACGAACAACAAAAGGTATTATGTCTGTACATGCAAACAAACCACTACACCTACCATTTTGTGAATCAACTATGGAAGAGAAGCGTGCAGCTTGGGAGGCGACACTAGGTACAAACAAGATAAGAATGTGGGATCACTTTGGTTCTACTGATATTGATAACATCATATCCAAAGTGCAGTATCTAGCTAGTGGATTAGATTGTAAGTTTATTATACTCGATCACTTGACTATGATTGTATCAGCTATGGCTGGTGACAATGAGAGAAGAGCAATCGATAGTATAATGACACGGCTTAGAACTCTAGTCCAAGAACAGAACATACATCTGATGTTGGTATCTCATTTAAGTAGACGAGCCAGTTCTGATAGTGGACATGAAGAAGGTGCGATAGTTAGTCTATCACAACTCAGGGGTTCACACGGTATTGCACAACTGTCTGACTTTTGTTTCTCGTTAGAAAGAAACGGACAAGCAGAAGATTTGCAGAAGAGAAACCAAACTACAGTTCGTATATTGAAGAACAGATTTAGTGGAGAGACTGGCCCATGTTGTTGGCTACAATGGAGTAAGGATACTGGTCGTCTCACTGAGATTGCTAACCCTAAATCAAAAGACAGTGATGACTTTAGAGAGGTGAGAGATGGATTCAAAGTTTGACACAGTAGTTTTAGACATTGAAACAGATAGTCTTGATGCTGCCAAGATACATTGTATATGTATCCAGGACTATGTTACCGGAGAGCAACGGGACTTTATACAAGAGCAAGGATGTGAAGAGTTCAAAAAATTTCACAACCAAGAACGTAAGTATATCATGCACAATGGTGTCAGCTTTGATGGGCCAGTGTTAGAAAGATTACTAGGTATAACAATCCCATTAGACAATATAATTGATACACTTCTTATATCACAGATGATAAATGCACACATAGATGGTGGCCACAGTTTAAAATCTTGGGGTAATAAATTAACGAAGAGTGGTAAGCTAGAGTTCAAAGACTTTGATCAATACTCAGAAGAGATGTTAAAGTATTGTCAACAAGACGTGCATGTCACTCGTAAACTGATGCAACACTTAGCGCCAAAGATAAGTAGGTTTAGTACGGACAGTGTTCGAATGGAACATCGCATCAGAAGGATCATCGATCAACAAGAAAAGCATGGGTTTTATTTAAATGTAAACAAGGCACATGATTTATTAGAAGAGCTAAAGACAAAGTCAGAAGATTTAAAAAAAGATTTGCAAACTATCTTTGCTACTATCTACACACCACGGTTTCATAAGACCACTGGTAAACCATTAAAAGATCATGTCGATGAGTTTAATCCTAGCTCTCGTAAACAAATCGCTGAANGATTACAAAAGAAATATAATTGGGTGCCTACAAAAACAACACCGACGGGACTACCAGTGATTGATGAACAAGTTTTGAAAGAGTTACAATACCCAGAGGCCAAGATGATTGCAGAATATTTACTGTATGAGAAGCGTGTATCACAAATTAAATCTTGGTTAAAGAATGTAAAAGATGATAGTCGGGTGCATGGCAGAGTGATAACTCTTGGTTGTGTCACATCTCGTATGAGTCACTATGGCCCTAACATGGCACAAGTACCGGCGAGTTATTCACCTTTCGGTAAAGAGTGTCGTTCATTATGGACTATAGAAAATCCAGATAAGTATTGTTTGGTAGGCTCTGATGCTAGCGGCCTGGAGCTACGCTGCTTTGCTCACTATCTACAGAATCCTAAATTTACAGAACAAGTTGTAGACGGAGATATACATACCTACAACCAAAACATTATCGGATTAAAAGATAGACCAACGGCAAAGACTTGGGTGTATGCATTTATTTATGGAGCTGGCGATGCAAAACTTGGTCAGATAGTTGGTGGTAATACCGATGCCGGACTCGCTAGTCGTAAACGATTCATAAATAAAGTCACAGGTATGAAGACACTGACAAACAATCTAATTAATTTATTACAAAAACGAAAGCGCAAGTATGGTGAGTACCAACTGGTTGCGCTTGATAAAAGAATTCTACTTGCTCGATCTATCCACTCCAGTTTGAATACACTTATTCAAGGGGCGGGTGCAATTATATGTAAGCAATGGCTACTCAATATAATTGACGAGGTTGACAAGCAGAACATGGATGCTAAGCCAGTNGCTAACGTCCATGATGAGGTACAGTTTGAAGTTCGCAAAGAACAAGCTGTAGATTTTGGTAACATAACAAAGGAGGCAATGAAACGTGTAGAAAAACAATTTGATTTACGATGTCCACTAGATAGTGAGTACTCGATCGGCACNACTTGGAAAGACACTCATTGATTGTGGATAACTAAACAGTGTGTTACACTGTTCAAATGTTTATTAAAAAAACATTAAATTTTATTAACTTTTATATAAGGAGAAAACTATGCCAGTAATATCTGGAACTGCATACTGGGCGAAAGTCCATCAACCACATTACGATCAATACAATGAACAAGGTATCTTCTCAATTGATGTAACAGTGGATGCAAAGACTAAGAAACAACTACAAGACTTGGGACTTAGTCCTCGAATAAAAAACAAAGACGACGAGNGAGGTGAGTTCATTACTATTAAACGAAAGTACACTCGTAAAGATGGTACAAAGAACTCTTCCCCTCGTGTTGTTGATTCTAAAAAAACACCAATTAGCCCTGATGTTTTAATCGGTAATGGTTCATTAGTTAATGTAGCTTTTGATACTTACGATTATAATGTCGGAGGTAATAAAGGTGTTGGTTCATCTTTGAAAGCTGTACAAGTAACTAAATTAGTTGAGTACAGTCCTTCTGAAAATTTAGATGAGTTTGGCGAGGAGTCTGGATATCAAGCTCCAACGAACGGCGCATCAAATAAGGATGAATTACAAGACGATAAGCTTCCATTCTAATGTCTAGTAAGAAAAGCATAAACACTCTTGTAAAAGATATTTATAAATTGTTTGATGATGGTAACAAAAAGAAACCAACACCACATGATTTAAATAAATTTGCAGAGAGTATGAAAGATGCTGTTCTTACTTACTTAACAGAAAAACAAACTGGTAGCCGGGGTATTCGTATGTCGAGCCTCGGCAAACCAGATCGTCAACTATGGTATGAACTATACAAACCAGAATTAAAAGAACATATGCCAGCTCATGTACGTATTAAGTTTTTATATGGGCATATGTTAGAAGCATTGTTATTGTTGTTATCTAAAACAGCCGGCCATTCTGTGACAGACGAACAGAGAACTTTAAAACTTGATGGAGTAATAGGACATCAAGATGCTGTAATAGACGGAGTGGTTGTTGATGTTAAATCAGCATCACAATTTGGGTTTAGAAAATTTAGAGACAACGACATTACATCAGAGACAGATGCCTTTGGATACCTTCATCAGATCGCAGCATATTCAGAAGCAAACAATAACGACAAGGTAGCTTTTCTTGCCATTGATAAACAAAGCGGAGCACTAGCATTGTGTCGTCCAGATAAGTCTGATGTACCTAATGCACGAGAAAGAATTAAACATTTAAGAAAAGTTTTAAAAGACAAAGACAAGCCACCACCAAGGTGTTATGATGAAGAACCAGAGGGAACATCAGGTAACATGAAGTTAAGTGTTGGATGTTCGTACTGTGCATACAAAAACGATTGTTGGTCTGATGCAAATGATGGACATGGACTACGAAAGTTTATATATAGTAAAGGACCACGGTGGTTAACCAAAGTGGTTAGTGAGCCTAATGTTCCAGAAGATATTCCATGAGTATTCTTAGAAAAGAAAAAGGATTTTATAGGTCTATCTTTGAAGCCACTGTATGTGGTAAGCTTGATGAAGACAAGGTTGACTTTGAGTATGAAACCCTAGTCATTCCCTATGTTGTTCCGGAGATCAAGAAGACATACACTCCAGATATTATATTATCGAATGGTATTATAATAGAACTCAAGGGACAGCTTACAAAAGAAGATAGAGCCAAACATCTGTGTATAAAACAACAGAGACCAGACTTAGATATTAGATTTGTACTACAAAATTCTAGGAATAAACTTTACAAAACTAGTAAAACAACTTATGGTGATTGGCTTAGTAACAATAATTTTATATGGGCAGATAGATTTGTACCAGTGGAATGGATAGATGAAAGACCAAAAGAAATCAACACAACAGACATATTCGTTAAACCCAAACCAAACCCGGATTGCTTTAGACCCTACACTCGATACGATTACCGAGGTAAATAGAGAGGGAGAAAATGAGAGAGCATTATTCAGAGCTGTTATTTACCAAGCTTTATTGGATGCTAGTAACGAAAATGAAAATGTTTCTAAAGAGTCTGTGCAAGTTAGGGAAGACGCTGTTCGCTGGTTCAGTAAAAGCGTCGGTGTTACTGCTACTTGGTTTGTTGATGTGTGTGATCTTGCTGGCCTTAATTATCAGCAAGTTCGTTCTTTCGCTAGGAAACTTATTGATGAGCCTACCAGCTCAGACTTCCAAAGAAAAAGATTAAATGTACTATTAAACATGACCCACAAAGAGGAGACAAAATGACTGACGATTTAGTAAACAACCCACCTCACTATAAATATAATGACAAAGGTATAGAGTGTATTGAAGCTATCGAAGCTGCACTAACACCTGAAGAATACCGTGGATACTTACGTGGACAAGTTATGAAATACACTTGGAGATGTAATTACAAAGGTAAAAGATTAGAAGATTTGCAAAAAGCTCGATGGTATTTAAATAGATATATTGAATTGCTAGAAAAAGAATGATAGTATCTGATGTTCCGATACTTGAAATAATCTGCTCACTGACCGCATGTGTATCAGTTTACTTGTATGGTAACGGATCACTGAAAGCACCATTGTTTGGTATTTTTGCACAACTTTTTTGGTGGGCATGGACAATAGAAGAGGGTCTATACTTTATGATGATGTTGAATGTGGTGATGACATTAACACATATTAGAAACATAATTAAAATGAAAGGGAGACGATGACGACTTTACCAACTGTTTATCAACAATTTATCCACAAGTCTAGATACGCTAGATGGCTACCTACAGAAAAGAGAAGAGAAGAATGGCACGAAACCGTAGCTCGTTACTTTGATTTTTTTGAGAAACAAATAGAAAAGAATTGTAAATATAAAATAGATAAGAAGACCAGAGAATATCTTGAAAATAAAGTTTTAAATTTAGAGGTCATGCCCTCCATGAGAGCATTAATGACAGCCGGTCCGGCCTTGGAAAAAGAAAACATTGCGGGGTATAATTGTTCTTATGTACCCATAGATCATCCAAAAGCTTTTGACGAAATACTTTACGTGCTTATGTGTGGGACGGGAGTTGGTTTCAGTGTTGAAAAAAAATATACAGAACTTTTGCCTAGTGTGGCTGACGATTTCCACGATACAGAGTCTGTGGTCGTGGTCAGGGACTCTAAGCTTGGTTGGGCAAAAGCATTTCGGGAAGTCCTTACATTATTGTATGCCGGGCAAATCCCCAGGTGGGATATTTCTAATGTGCGACCAGCAGGGGCACGACTTCACACTTTCGGTGGGAGAGCTTCAGGTCCTGCACCGCTCGTGGATCTCTTCAACTTTGCGAAAGAAACCTTTATTAAAGCAAAGGGCAGAAGACTAACTCCGCTTGAGTGTCATGACCTTGTCTGTAAAGTAGGTGAGATTGTTGTTGTTGGTGGTGTCAGACGATCAGCTATGATTAGTTTATCTGATCTTAACGACAGAGACATGAGAGATGCCAAGTCTGGTGAGTGGTATAGAGTAGAAGCACAACGTGCACTGTCAAATAACTCAGCCGTGTATGAAACAAAACCAGATAACATCGGTACCTTTATGGAAGAGTGGTTAGCTCTTTATAAATCAGGCAGTGGTGAAAGAGGTATCTTTAATAGACAAGCATCAAAGACAGTTGCTGCCAGAAACAAAAGACGTGATGATAGTTTTGAGTTTGGAACCAACCCATGTTCAGAAATAATTTTACAGCCTTTTCAATTTTGCAACTTGTCTGAGGTAGTGGTTCGTGAAGATGATCACGAGGAAGATTTACTTGATAAAGTTGAGGCAGCTACAATCCTTGGGACTATGCAAGCAACCCTAACTAGTTTTAAATATTTGAGAAGACAATGGAAAGATGCAACAGAGAAAGAAAGATTGCTCGGAGTATCTTTGACTGGTATTATGGATCACAAAATATTATCTGGTGATGTTTATAATCAGGCAATTCTTCCAGACTTGTTAAAAAGAATGAAACAAAAAGCCGTCGATGTAAATAAGATATGGGCTAAACGATTTGGTATTAATCAGGCCACAGCTATCACGTGTGTTAAACCATCTGGCACTGTGTCACAACTAGTCAATGCTGCATCAGGTATACACGCTAGACATAACGAACATTATATTCGCAGAGTTAGAGGTGATAAGAAAGATCCACTAACACAGTTTTTACAATCACAGAATATACCAACAGAAGATTGTGTTATGAAACCAGATGCAACTGCGGTCTTTTCTTTTGTAGAAAAAGCACCCAAAGGATGTGTTACTCGTAACAAAAGATCGGCGCTTGAACAACTAAACCACTGGCTAGTGTATGCCAAATATTGGTGTGAACATAAACCAAGTATAACTATATCAGTAAATGACAACGAGTGGTTAGGTGTTGCAGACTGGTGTTGGAATAATTTTGATGATCTAAGTGGTGTATCGTTTCTACCAAACTTTGGACATGTATATCAACAAGCACCATACGAAGATATTGATGAAGAAGAATATAATAAATTAAAAAAGGATCAACCAAACAAAATTAATTGGAATGATTTGGCACTTCACGAGCAAGATGATAACACTAAATCCTCCCAAACTCTTGCATGTAGTGCCGGTTCATGCGAGGTCGTGGATGTATAAAACATTTGTGACCATACCGAAGGCTGTTCCAGAAAAGTTATGCGACGAAATGATCAAGGAGTCTCCCGACTATTCTGAACAGCTGGCTGGTGTAATGTGGAAGAAAGAAGTTGATCTAAAAAAAGATAGGAACTCAAAAATAAAATGGTATCCTATTGATCATTGGATTGTCCCTAAGTTATGTGAGATTGCAGCAGAGATAAATAAAAAATATTATATGTTTGATGTTACAAATCTACAGTGTCCACAATTTACAGAATATAAAAAGGGGCAGCACTATCAATGGCATCGAGATATTTATCCTCCAGAAAAAGATGGACCATATCCAGGACTACTAAGAAAGTTATCGATGGTTGTGCAGCTATCTAACTTTGAGGACTACAAGGGTGGTATATTACAAATTAAAAACATGGATGGTAAGATTGAACCGATCGAAGGTTTTAGAGACAAAGGTGATATGATTATATTTCCATCATTTTATTTTCATAGAATTAAAGCAGTGACAGAAGGGACTCGACATAGTTTAGTATGTTGGTTTATGGGTCCACCGTTTAGATAAAATGAATATTGTTTCACGACCTTGGGGACATTACAGAGTATTAAAACAAACACCAACTAGAGTTATAAAAATATTACATGTGTATCCAGGTCGAGGAATGTCAGTTCAGTATCATAAATATAGAGATGAGCACTGGAAGATACAAAGTGGCGAAGCAACGGCCCTCATAGACGATCACTGGTGGACATTTCTACCCGGTCATAGGGTTTATATCCCAAGAAATACACTTCATTGTCTACGTGCTTCTAATGGCCATGTGCGGGTTTTTGAGATTTGGGAGGGTGAAAAACTAGATGAAAACGATATAATAAGGATAAGTCATGATTATAGTGGTAAGTGGGGGCTTTGATCCCCTACATTCTGGACACATAAGTATGTTTCGCCAGGCAAATTTGTTTGGAGAAGTGTGGGCAATAGTAAATACTGACGAGTGGCTGCAAAGAAAAAAAGGATTTGTGATGTTACCGTATAAAGAACGAAGCGAGATTGTTAGCTCAACACAATTTATACAAAAAGTTATCAAAGCAAAAGACAACGATGATACTGTTGTTAATAATTTAAAAGATATGGATCAGCTTTTTGCATTTGCTAACGGAGGGGATAGAGTTCCAACCACCACACCAGAGGTAGAGTATTGTTTAAAAAATAATATACCTATGTTATTTAATATTGGTGGTAAAAAAACAATGTCGTCTTCAGACATAGCTCGTAAACTGCTTGACCAAGCTACTAAATAATGTATACTCTTAATTGAAACAACGTCGTCAAAAGGATCTCTAGGGGCGGGACTGTTTAACTGTAAGCTCCTAGAGATTTAACTCCTTAAATGTGATTTAGGTCCCAGTTGTTTTCGATGTCGAAGACCTATCTTTTTATATCTCCTCTTTGTTTTTTTTACTGGACTATATTCTACTCTTTGTAATCTTTTTGCCATAATATTTAACTGGATTTCTATAACCTAATATTCTGTTCTTGTTTCTTGGAAATCTTTCACCACTACAATCTCGTAGCCTTAGTATTTCAATCGACCTCTCCAATCTCTTTTGTCTCCTCTTGGACTCTGTATTTGTTTTTCACAAGCAAAATCACTATGCGTTGTTATAACCATAGTATCCTTATCTGTGCATGTATAAAAGCATTTGACAGAGTCTTCTCCAAAAAAAGGTTTGACTATCTGTTCTTTGGTTAGTCTACAAGTTACGTTATATTGATTGAGCTGATCGTATAGTCTACCGTTGGTAGCTACAACCGGATCGCAAAATGAAAGTAAAGGGAGCACTAAGGCTCCCACTACTATATTACTTTTCTGCACATGCATAACTGTTAATCTCAAGACCAACAGAAATTTCTGTGATAATAGGTTTAGACCACATAGTCAACTCCATTTGTTATGGTTAAACAAACAGTGCTGGTTGCCATTGAATGACCGCAGTCCACTGATCTTTTTATTTTACTTCTTCATATTCTCCCTTGCAACCCCTTTTGTCTTTTCCCAACTACGGAGTCCACCCATTCCGAGTAATGCAATGGTTAGAGAAATAAGTTCACCTGTGTCCACAAAGTTTGGCATATTTATTTCTGGTGCAAACAGAGCTGTGAACCAAGTCATTAGTGGTAAGATAAAGAAGTTTACAAATAAACCGATAGCGCACACCCACATGATTGCAGGTCTTGCACCAGCTACAAACATACTTGGATGTTTAGCTGCTTCGGTGTTAGCTTTAGCCTGTTCTTTCGCCAGAGCATTCGCATGTTTTTCAGACATGGTAGCTATGTCGTGAGCCAGACGTGCCTTTTGGTCTTTGTCTTCTATGAATTTATCAAGTAGCCCAGTGACCGGACCTATAAGTGCTGTTAACATTATTCAATTCCCTCTTGTGCTTGTTCTATCTTATCTAATATAACACCCTTTAGTTGGTCCATCAAAACATAGGCTGAGTTTAAGTTAACACTACCTGCAAAATAATCTATGATAGGACCTCGATCATCAAACAAAACAGTTATAATACCGGTAGCTTTATATTTATTAACATCTTCTTTAATAACATCTAAATGATCGACAACTATATTTGTAAAATTATCCTGTGGCATTTGACTGACTGCGTCCTTTGACATTATGTGCTCAGACTTGTCTTTAAACAGATGCACAACAACATCTTTATCTTTATCTTTATTATCAGTCATTATTAATTAAATGTTTGTAAGGTAATCCGTGTGCCATTTCTGTGACTGTCCATTGTGTGTATGCAAGATCATTAAATAATTGTTGACGGTCTTCCATCTTTGGGTTCTCAACATCTTCTATAGAGTGGGATGATATCGCATAAGCAAAGTTAAGATTACTAGGTGTAATGACAGGGACACCAGCAAGGAGACTATCCACAGCCCCTCCACTTGTAAACGAAACCGTAGCCCAACAGTTTTCCAAATCCATCGCAATCGGGTTCTTATGTCCGAACACCATGCTAACATCTTTTTGTTTCTCCACAAACTCTTCAAATTTAGATAAGTCATAAGATGATATTAACGGATGCATACGAACTCTAACAGGTCTGTCAGATATTTTTTTGCATTTAACTATTTCATCTTGTAACCATTTAAGTATATCAACATTAGCTGTTGCTGCATCTCCAGGCAACTGCATAAGAAACATTATATGTTTACCATCTTTTCTCCAGTCTTTTATTTCAAGACCAAGATCGGTTCTTATGATACCCCATCTGTCTTTGTCAGACTTTTTATTATTAAAATAACCAAGGGTATCCATGTAGTGACCCTTACCAACTCTATAATATCTATGATCTTCTGTTATAGTTCTTCCAAGCAATGGTGTTTCAATTACAAGCAAGTCACCTTTATGTTTAGTAACCACATCTTTTTTTAATAAGTGATGTTTTGTATGTCTATCTTTCCACGATCCAAATATAACGGCTATGTCACAATCCATATATTTAGTTGAGTTAGATAAGAACACAAGGTTATCTGTTGTCTCTCTGATGCCATGAGTCATAGCTGTCAGTGTATTAACATGTGGCTGGTGCACAGCTGAATTTAAAAATACTCCTACTACTTTACGGGATGTCATCGAAGATCTCCTTGTATGTTGTTTTCTCTATCTTATCTTTCAACCCATCGTCCCATAACGCTTTGACTAAACCATCACCATGAACGTGAATATCAAGATCTATCTCTTCCCTTTGCATTAGTTTCTCAAAGTCTTGAGCCTGGGCTAGCAACTCTCCAGTTGTCCAATATGGTTTGTTCTCTTCACCAACCGATACCTTTAACCATTTCTTACGCCCGTCTTCAGCTAACTCATCTTTGTTCTCTGGTTCACCTTCGATGCACGAATCAAAACCATACAGATGCATTGTTCTAAACCCAAGAGTGTGCAACAAACCGATTGATCTCATACCAGCACACGTGCCGCCGGTGATAAGCAATCTATTTTTAAAAAAGTCCCATCCTTCGATGGCATTACAATAAGCATCCCAAGCTACAACCTTTGCTTTCTTATCAAGCAAGTGTGTAACCACATCAGGGTTAGACATAGTAGCCACCCAATACATCACTCGTGGATGTGGCTCGGCTAACAATTCTTTACGCACAAACCCATGTGTAGATTTTTCGTTAAACGGTCTTGGATCTAATATCGTACAGGCCCACGGTTGGATATTGTTTTCAAGAAGAGTATTGTGGCTGTGCTTAACACAAACAATTCTTACCCCTCTGTTTTGTAATTGTTGTATTTCTCTAAAACTTTTTTTAAGAGACGGACCAGCTGATACAATAGCTACTTCTTCATCATTCCATTGACATCGTTTGGTTATAGCCGTAGGCATGCGTTTAGCATTTGTAAGTATATTCATACGAATATCTTCAATAGGCATGCAGTCCTGTGGTGTAACGACAATAGGTTTCTTACTTGATTTTTCTGTCTTTGTTGCTTTGACTTTTGTTTGCGGCGGTTCTTGACCAGCTTGTTCTTGTTTAAATTTAAGCAGACCTTTGTTGTGATACATGTATCTCACAAGTGGTGAGGCTTCAAATGCATTAAGGTCAGCACAGTATGGAGATAGATTATTAACTTGTAAGCCGTGTGCTTGATGAAGGTTCATGATCCTAGTAAATACAAAAGCATCATGCCACTCTTTATAATTGTATATCTCACCAGAGTCCCATATTCCAAACAAGTCTGCAAACAAAGCTTTATTAAGTTCTGTCATTTGCATCATAACAAAACCAGCTTCTATATAATTTACTGCCTCACGCCCAAGAACAGCTATGTCTTTGTCTTTAGGCATCCACGCTTCTAGTTTAGCTTTGGGTATATCTTTGTATGTTACAGTATCGGCATCAATCCATATACCTACATCACACTTTGGTGGATTCTTTACAAAGAACTCATACTCAGTATAGACTTTATATGCCCATCGCTTAACATCTGTTCTCCAGTTTGGAGCATCTTTTGGATCTTTAAATTTTTTAAAGAACTCACATAGTTCTTTAGACACAGACATGAGATCAATAAACTCTACTCTGTCTGAGTCATACGATTGAAGACCACGTTCTGGCCAATCATTATAATAAGCATAAAGTTTAGTATCTTTAGGCCAATGTTTAATAAAACTTTCTATACAATCTTTGGCATAAAGATTCCAGTGATCGCCCCGGAACGATGTTACAAGTGAAAATGTAGGCATTTCATATCCTTCAATGTTGATCCATGTTGATAATCCATGTGAGCTTTTTCAGCAAACCATTTATCTGAAAACTCACAATCAGCATAATCTTTCATCCACGGTCCACCTAAAGAAAAGTGAACAGCTGATGGTTTGAGAGGGGTGTTCTCTCCCATTATGCCTGGAACATAATTCCATCTTGGGTTTATTTCTCCTACACTATTGGGTCCTTTTGATAACCATGCAAACTGATGGAGATCAAGGCCTTTCATTTCGTTAACAGCATATCTTGTTAACTTTTTATTAGCTTTGTGATTCATATTAAATGCCATGAGGGACGACCATAATTTACAATTGTACTTTGTTTGTATCTTATTGTCCATCTTCATACCATCATCAGGCACATAATTAAATTTAACTGTCATAACAGGATAGTCATCATCAAGTTCGTCAAGTAAATTTTTTATATCATCCAGCCATAAAAAATCACAGTCACAAAAGATTACCCATCCCTTTACTTTGTTGAGTCTTGCCAACTCTGGTATAAGAAACCGAGTATGGCTGAACTCTGTAGAGAAAGGGGCATTGTCCAACACATCCCAATGCTGACCGTTTTTATCTATGCGCCACTCTCTATCAAAGAGATTAAAACCACGCAAAGCATTATGCATTAAGGGGGTAACGGCTACTGGGATTGACGATCGTCTAACAAGCGAGTGTTCACATACTTGATATGCATCTATTTCTCTTGAGTCCCAACCGATCGCCACATGGACATCTTTCATAAAGTTAAATATATATCTTAGTTATGGTTAGTCAACACCTCTTGGAACAATTTCTTTTAAGAGTTTTGCGGCTGTAGGTCTAGTTTGTGATGGTAAGTCTGATAGGGTTGAGTTAACACCATACAATTCGTTTTCAACATTTTCTTTTAATGTTGCTCTGTTTAATTTAATTTGGCGATATGACTCACCCTCTTCTCGTGCCTCTGCATTATATTCATATAAATCAAAGTAAAGATCTTTTAATCTTTCTCTGGCATTTTTAATTTTCTCTTCATCACCAGTGGCTACGGCTCTGATAAGATCACCCCTAAGTTTCTGCTCTTTTCTATAGAACCTTCTTCTGGTAGGAGCACTAGCATCTTTTAAACTTTTAGCCATCCAGATAGCTTCACGTTCTCTAGCTATGTCTGCTGATGAGAAACCCAAACCACCAACAACTAAATCCCATGTATCAATATCTTCTGCCAACATAATCTTTTCGCCTGCCTTTGTTTTGTAACCATCTTTTGCATACATACCAGATTTAATAGGTGCACCTATTATTTTTGGTAGTGCTGAAGCCAGAGCTAAACCATAGTCATCAACCTTTGCATAGTTGTAAGCATCTTGCAATTGTCTTGTAATACCTAGAACTGGAACATTTAATCTTGTAATGCCACCATGACCTTTAAATATATCAATAACACCACCGGACACAGGATGAGTTCCAAGGCCAACTCTATTACCTATATCGGTTCCTGTAACAGACCGTGACAATCCAAGCATCATAGCCTCAGCTATTTTAGGATTAGTTGCCTCACCTAAAACTTCATACAATTCTTTTTTAGCATTCTTCTTTGTAATTAATTCATAAATTTCTGACAGGTCTGTTACAAAAGGAAGTCCCATAAATCCTGAAGTTAACAACAAAGCACCAACATATGTAGCAAAAGCTTTTTTACCGCCTGGTCTATTATATAATCTATACATAAACTCCAACATCATGGTCGGATATTCTGTAAATTGAAAGAACACTGCACCCAAGCCTCGACTTATTCTTGGTTTAACGTGACGACCATACATAAATTGTGTTTCGGCAACTGCGGTTTCAGCAACAAGATGACTAAGTCTATCTCTTATATCTTTATTATTTCTAAATTGTTCAAAGTTATCGAGAACAGTATCTGGATCTAAATTATAATCGTTACGAAGTTTATCTTGGAATAATTGTGAGTCCAGATTTACTTCCATACCTCGTCGTAAAGCACCGAAGTCCTGTGATGTTAGCTCGAAACTATTTATATATGTTGATAATCTATTTGCTGCCTCTGTAGTGGTAAACATTAAACCTGTCAGTCTTGTTGATTTTTCTAGTTTATTAGAAAAACCTTTTGTCCCTAAAATGTTCCGAGTGTTTCTCATTAATCCACTGGTTTCACTAGCTAGATATTCATTGGCACGACTTGGTGCTACTACTGTACCAATTAATTGATCTGGATCATTAAACAACGGAATTGTTGAGCCATACATTTGTTTAAGTTTTTCATAATCAAATTGGTTATCTGTTTTTACATTTGGTTTTAAAGCTTTACGAAGATTAGCCATAATTTTAACTTGATTCTTTGCCGCTTTACGCATCCCACTATATGAACCAATGTGAACACCAGCGGGTATGCCTTGAAAAAGGTTCATAACAGATGCACTAATATCTGTTAGATAATACATAAAAGCTAACTGTCTAAATTGTTGAAACTCATAGGGATCCCTGTCTAAATAATTAATTAATTCGTCTCTATATTTAGCTTCAGCTTGATTAAAATCACTGTCTGTTAAAGCTTTGCTTAGACGACTGTCAAATTTAAAACCAGCATCCCACGTTGCAAATGAGTTGATGTGTTTTCCTAATGCATCCTTAGCGTTATCAAAATCAAAACCCGGTATCATGTATGACTGTGTTAAAAATGACGGCAAACCTTTTGACTTTTCTAATATTCGTGCTCTTTCCAAAAGTTCTTCTTTACCTGGTGCTGCTTGTATAGGGACGAGTTGTAAGAATGTATCCAACGAACTTACAAAATCACTGGGTAAAAACTGTTTCATAGAATCATATGTATTATTTTGCACACCACTAAACACATATCTTGGTACAGTGTTGCCTTCAGCATCTACAACAGTTTCATTTGAATCAAATCGACTCCTTAAATCTCTGTCCACATTTTTAGCTCGGTTCATTTCAAATATGTTTGTGCCTGATTGTGTTTCAAAAGCTGTCCAAAACACCGTTCTTTTAACATTTTTGGGCGGAGCATTAGCGGGTCTTTCAACAGTGTTCTCAGTAACAGAAACATACTTATCACCATTACGACTGAGGGGTACATACGTAGAGTCATAACTTGCGGCAATAGCTTCCAATCGTTTACTTGTTTTATCCAATACCATTGCATCAATTTGAGAAATTACATTTCCAAATCTAGGTTTTAATTGAGCTATACCTCCGTCTCTAATAACTTTACCTTCTTCATTGGTTAAAAAATATGTGTCTTTTATTCTATCGGCATAAGCTTGGATAGCTTGTGCTGATGTTAAATTCGTAGGGTCATAATTTATTACAAGGTCCTTGTTCTCTATAGTGGTCATTAAGTCTTCAAGTGTATCTTGTATCATTAAATCTCTCTCAAACTTACCCATCTCTAATAAAGCATCGTAAGCAACTACCTCATCACCTGTCAATCTAATACCAGCATCTGGTATGCCGCCTAACATGGCCGGTACTATATCTTTAATTGGTTTACCACCAACACCTTCATTGCTGCTTAGCATAGCCGCAGCCGGTATGAATATTTCATTGTCTGATCTTCTAAATTCACTGTCTTGATTAATCTGAATCTGTGCGGCTCTGGCAAAAACCGCTGCTTTAAATACATTAGATGCCTGATTATCATCTATAGCATTAAACTTTTCACCAACAATTCGTTGTAACTGTTCTAATATTTTTTGACGAAGAGCCGCCCTTTGTTCTAATACATTAACAATCTTCGCAATTGGTTTACTCTTTTGTGCTAGATGATAAGCACTGTTAAACCACGGTATAAATAAATTTAAAAACTTATCATTTAAAAATGATTTCATTGTATCCGTTGCTCTTCGTAATAAACCGTCTTGTTGTCTTTTTTCTTTTGGTGTATATGGCGGTGTTGGTTCTTGATCAATCTTCTCATCTTTATAATCAGCTTTGTTTATTTCTGAATGCATACTTACACCCGCTGCTCTTAATAAGTTTGCATCTTTCGCTTCATCAGATAGATTCGACTGTTGAGCTTCTGGGTTTAAATTTTGTGAGAAGGCCGTTACCGATGGTCCTTTTCGACCTCGTGCAATAAGATCCTGTATCTTAGATAATTTTGCATCCTCTAAAAATTCTGCTTCAATGATACGCAGTTGTTCATCATTATTCATTTCAATAAAATTAGGATTAGCTTGGTTGAGAATATTTGGATTCTCTTGTGCAACTCTATTTATTTCAGATCTAATATTTTGTAAAAAGTTTTCTTGAGGTAAGTTTGGCACAAGGTTTGTTTTAACTTTATTGATATTTACTTTTCTTTTCTTCAGCGATTTATCTAGATGAGCAGCGGCTTCTGCTTCTGTCATAAGTATTCTATTGTTGTCAGGATTACCCATATCAATTGCAACGTACACAGACCCCGGACCAGCCACTCCTCGTGGTTGTCCCGTGCCTACATCTAAAAAACTTCTACCACTTAACGCAAGTTTATGAACCTGTCCTTGTACATCTCCGTTTTGATCTTGTATGATTTTTGTAGGAACTCGTTGACCCATCTTTTGTGCTAGACTATCACGTAAAAATTGTATAAGTCCCGGAGATCTTTCATCTTCATTACTTAATTTATTAACAGCATTTAAAGCTCTAACCTCTCCGTCCTCTTCTGATAACTTACCCCTTTTAACTTTTTGTTTAAATAGATTAAATGACTTAGCCAAATCTTGTATTAAATTTTTATTCGTAACATCCAGTGTTGGAGCCAGTTCTATTAGAGATGTTTCGGCTTGCTCATCTAATATAGGCTGAGGTGTAGTATTTAAAGCTCTGGTAAAAGCTTTGATCTGATCCACATTCGGTAACTTACCATATCTCTCTTTAAATTTTGTATTAAACTCTAGCGGAGTTGCAGCTGTAATTCCTGCAATTGTTGCTGCACGATCCATCGGTCTTAGCTTGGCAAAGTTAAACGGGTATTTTAACTTAGATGGTTTGAGCTTTCGCATAACCGGCTTCTTCTTATTTTCTTTTTCTTGCTCAACCTCAGCTTTTCTTAATGCCTCAACATCAAACGGAGAGAATGTAAAGTACTGACCAACAGCCTCACCCTTACTATTTATAGTTGACTCAATATTAATAATTCGTTTGTCAAATAAATCTTTATAAATTTCAGCCTCAAACTGAGCTGAGGACACACCAAACGGATCCTGATCCATATCGTCTAAGAATTGTTTTTCATATGGGCTTAAAACTTTTGCTCTTATTTTATTTGGATCTATTAAGTCTCCGCCTATTCCATCCGCTGTGCTTTGTTTAGAAGCAGTTATAATGTATGAAGCTATCTTTCCTCTAATTATATCTTTTACAGTTTCTGACTTTTGTTTAAATAAATTTTTTACATCTGCTAATTTTTTACTAGCTATGTTCCTAGCTTTTTTTGTTTTCGCTTGTTTTACATTCTGTTCTAATTCTCTAATTGTCTGTCTGTCTAGGTCCTGGTCTACCTCAAGTTCGGTAGGAACTGGTGCCATTAATCTTGGTACTTCCTCTGTCTTGACAACCTCTGGTTCCATGATTGGTTGACCATCATCAATATCTGGGTCTGCTTGTGGGTCTGTCTTAACCTTGTAATCGTTTCGTAAATTAATTCCTGCTTCAACAATACCTAACGGTCCTTCTGCTGCCGCCTCCAGTAATATTGAACCCGGTGATGTAACTTGACCATCAGCAGACATCTGAGCTACATACTCACCCATAGCACCTAATGAACCCGCTTGAGCAATCTCAGCACCACTAGCACCGAGAGTTGTAGCTAACTGACTGCCAAGTATTTTACGGCCAGAGTCTCTAATAGCTCGTGTTAATATACCAGCCATACCAAAAGAAGCTGCATCAAACACACCAATAGGTAAGCCTCGATCTAAAGCATAACCTTTTGCTTCTTTCATTTTTACAGGATCAGACAAAGCCTGTATCATTTCATAACCGTCATCTGTATCAACACCAGCTTCAGCTAAAGCATCAATGACAGTGCCACCATATTCTGTTAGACCACTACCTACACCTGTACCACCCGCAGCAAGTAATGATCCAGCTAATCCTCGTGCTAATAACAACGGGGGTGCAGCACCTAGAGCAACTGTTGGCAGATATTGTCCAATAGATTCACCAAGAACAGGAAATATAACACCCGGATTATCAGCTAGAGCCGACACGGCTCCACCTAAAGTTGGGGCATCGACAATGTTCATCAGGGTTGTACGATCATTCTCGTCCATAGGAATCTGTTTAGCTCGTTCATCGTAACGACGAATGTCATAAAGAGCTTCATCAGGAGTATTGATTCCAAGATTTAGTTGTAAAATATTAAAAGCTTTTTTCGCATTAAGAACACCACGTTCAAGAGAATCAGGCAGTATTGGCGATATTAAACCCGCAGGGTCAGAGTGTGGAACATTGAAACGATTCTCAATTGCCTTGTAGTTTCGGTCGATATAATCTTTAATTTGTGCATCAGAAGCTTTGTCACTAAACTCTAGATCACCGTAACCACCATAACTTATTATCTGTGCCATTTAGGGTTGACCAGGTAATTTTGTTTGTAATTGAGGATTTAATAAACCTTGATTAACTTTAATAGATTTACGAGTTAGTGGCTGCTGTGTTGGGCTTTCGCCTATTTCTTCGCCTTCAGTCTCTAAAGGTTTTTTACCGGATATCTTTGATGAAAGTTCGTCTACAATTTTTGCAACTTCTTCGGGCGGAGAATTCATTAATCCAATTTCACCAGCGACAGCTTTAAATATACCAAGTTGTTGATCAATGTTTAATTTGTGATATTTAAATATTCTGTCATATCTAGCTTCATCCGCAGCAGCTTTCATTTGTGCTTCTTTCTGTTCAAGACCAGCAAGGGTAGCTAAGCTGGCAATCTCATCTTTGATAAGATTTCTTTTTGCTTTATCAACAGCTGCAAACGACTGACCGACTTCACCAATCTGAGCACCCATCTGACTAAGTGGTGTACGACCAGTTCTAATATTCTCACCGACAGTCAATGCTTGTAGTCCTGCAACCGCCTGACTAATACCTGTCATGTCTTCTGGTTTCTGACTAAGTAATTCTTTTAATCTGTCTAGTGTGCTTGTGTCTCTTTCAACGACTTTGTTTTTGTCGTCATCTCCGCCATCATCTTGTTTTTCAGCTGGAGGCACTTGATCTTGATTAGCTTGTCTTTTAGCTAAGTCCCTCGCAAACACAAGAGGACCAGCCGTTTGATCATACCTAAGGAAAGCTTCTCCCTTTCCCATACCCATCGGACGACCCGTCACTACAGCTGGTAAATTACTTTCTAAAGTTGAACGACCTGTTCCTGTTGTCGGTCTGCCTGCGATTGCCGGTAAATTAATATCATATTTGCCTTTAACACTTTCTCCACGTTGTTTCATACCCTCAACAACTTCGTCAACCTCTCGTCTACCAAGTCTATTTTTAAATGAACCAGCGATATCTTTAGCTTTTGACGATATACTTTGGCCAATTTCTTTAGCCGATCTTCCAAAAAGAAATGGTGAATCGTCAGCAAGTTTTTCTCTTCTACCTTTGACTACTTTATCAAGATAAAGTCTTTTCTCTGCCTTTGTCATCCCTTGCATTCTTTTTTGCAATTCTAATTGATCTTTAGCTAATCTAAAGGGAGTAGCAATTTTTCTACCAACTCCATATATAAAAGGAGCGGCTGCTGCAAGCCCTGTTGTTAAATATGTAGGAGTTCCATATTCATCTAAGAAATAATCTCGAAGAGAACTACCAGTGTCTCCGCCTTCTTCGTAGTTCATACGTCCACCGACATAAGCATTCATAACTTCTTGTGGATCAAAGCCCATCTTCTCTACAACTTGTGGAGCTTTGGCAGCTAACTTTTTAATACCCGGATTATCAGGTACATCACCACCTTCGGCGAATAGTCCTACACCTTTACCCGCACCATAGATACCTAGTGCACCCAGACCAAGACCGGCTGCTTGTTGTCCGAATGTTGGTGGTGCTTGTTGTGCTTGGGATGTTGTGTATGTCGATACTGGTAGATTGAATCCACGAAGCACAGATGACATCTCTTGTACTTGTTGAGATGGGAAAGTTCTTTCTCGTGCAAAGTCTTCATATGCAATGTCTAGTGCTTTTTGTTGTTGAGCTTGTTGTGTACCACCGACAGTTTCAAGTGCACCTAACCCAGCTAATCCTAACTGTTGTTGTTGTGCACCAAGACCGGCGAACTGTTGACCAGCCGCAAGTGATGCTGCTCTGTCAGCAGACAATTGATTCATAGCTTGTTGAAAAGCTTGTTGTGATCCAACGGCTTGTATGTCAGCAAGTCTTTGTCCAGTCTGTCTGGCTAATTCTGTTTCAGCTAAAGCTTGTCGTGATCCACCAAAAGAACCTGCACCAACTGCTGATGCTCCTATTTGTTGTTGTAGTTTATTAGCATCACGTAAAGCTTCTCTTTTTTGTATATCAACAACAGCTTGTTGGTATGGACTCATACGTGAAGCAATAGCTGTTGGGTCTGTTGATTGTTGCGCTGCTTGAGCTGTCAATAGATCAGCCGTAGCGATATATGGTTTGTAGCCACCAACCATTTCTTCAACACCTTGATATGCAGCTTGTTGTTGCGGGCTTGGTAAAGCTAGTCTTTGTCCTTCATATCTTTCAAATGGTTCTGTTGTTACACCTTCAGCTCTTTCAAACAATCTTTCTAAATACGGTTGAAAATATTCTGGTATGTTACTTGTTTGTTGTGTAACTGTTTGAGGCGGAGGAGGGGGAGGTGATCGTCCACCACCACCACCGAAGCATACACTCATGCACTCATCTGGTGATGCATCTTTGAATGGATTGTCCTCCATTCCTACACCGTATTGTTGTTCAGAAATTTGTAATCGTTTTAATAAGTCAGCCATTTTGTTCTCTGTATAAATTGTTGGTTATCGAAACCAAGCTTATCGCATACTTTATTCCACTGCATACGACCGGTTAATTCAATGCCGTCTAACTTTAACTGTTGAGCTAAGTCTTCAAGCTTCTTAAATATTTGTTTACCCACACGAAAGTTAAGGTTTCTTCCAAAGATAAACAATATTTCTAATAATCGTTTTGCTGTTGGATAAACATTTATCTTTATTACATAACCTGCGATTATTCTACCATTATGTTTTATTCTTAACAAACCTAACACTCCTGTTTCAATATGTTGTCTAAGTATTTCTGGCGTGTATTTGTTTTCAAACGGTATTCGTTCGATCTCCACGGGAAATAACATAAACAATTCTTCAATATCATCAAAAGATTTAACCTCTTCTACCTCAAGCAACCGCTGTTCTCATCAACTGTCCTAGACCTCTTGTAAGTTCAGCTGGTTGTTTTGTCGTTCCTGTTTTCGCTTTACGCACATTTCTCATCAATGCATATAATTTGTTTGATCCTTTATCATAACTACCTTGTCCTAACTCTGCAACAATATCTCGTGGTACTACAAACTCTTGCGGACTAACAGCTGCGGCTCGTTTACCTTCGATGCTAGTCTGGATAAGATCATCCATACCACCACCCGGTCCTTGTAGTTCACCCGCCATAATCCCACCCGCTTGGTACTGCTGCGGGTTCATACCCAAATAACTTTGTAATCTTTGAGCACCAGCATCAGATGAACCGTCACCTATGTGACCCACGACATCTGCTGGTATAACGAATGCATTCTCTTGTAATGTTTGGTTGGAATCTACTTCTCCACCTTCGGCCATATCAAATGCGCCTTGGTCGTCAAATTGTTTATATAACTCAGGTCCTTGAAGTTCGGCAACTGCTCTTCCTATAAAGTTACCTTTAAACAAATCATTGCCCACAAAATTTATAAATTCTTCTTCACTCATTTTTTTACGACGCATATCAGAAAAACCTAAACCTGATGATGGTCCCGTGATTCCTGCGGGAGCTTGGCTAGCCATGCCTGGAACTTCGCCACCGACATTCATTTTCTTTGAGTCATAATCTTCAGGTCTTTTATAGACACCTATTCTGGCAAATTCTTTTTCGGTTGTCGGTACTTTACCGCCTTCAGCTAATCCAATAAACTGACGAATCTGATCAATGTTAACATTAATATCTTTTTGTGGTAAATCATTTATTAGTTGTTGAGCTTGTTGTTCTATTCCACCTTGTTGTGGTTGCGGCACTGGCATCGGCATAGGTGCTGGTGCTTGTGGTTGAGCCATAGGTACATTAGTTGTTGGTATGGTTGGAGCTACGGGTTGAGCTAGACCGGCAATCTTTTGTGGACTAACTGACATCATTGGTTGGGTCTGGGCAATACTAGATATACCTGGCGCAGCTTGTGGTGAAACCATAGAACCCGTTGGGCGGAATGTTCCTTTTTGTGCTTCTATCTGTGGATTATATGGACCCTGTTGCATCATAACTCCACCGCCTTGGGCTTTGATTTTACCACCCTCTTTAGCGCCAAGATAACCATAAGAACCTGGAGTGACTCGACCATAAGCAATGTCCTCTGGATCAGCATAAGTATATTCACCACGATCAAGTGGACCTTTGTAGCCATACTTACTTAAATCTGTTGTACGTCGTGATTGTATTGGGCCAAATGGAGCTGGCTCTGGTGGAGGTGTTGCTGCCATTTGTAAACCAAGTCCAAGACCAGCAACAGTTAACGGTGTTCTTTCAGTTACAATGTCTGGTAAAAATTCTTTAAGACCAGGTGTTTGTTGACCTAAAGTTGTATCAACAAAACCAGCTTTTAGTTTATCTGCATCAAAAATATTACCTACGTTAGAAAGTCTATCCATAATTCCAGTAGATGCTGTTGGTGTTGTAGCAGTTATAGTTGGTAGCGAAGTTTTAGCAACCATATCAGGAGATAAACTTATATTAGAAGCGATAGATGAACTAATTGGAGAACCGGCCACTCCACCTGTAATTGGGACCGCAGTTTGAGAAATCATATCAGGAGACAAGCCTATGTTAGAGGCAACACCTGAACTTATAGGACCTGTACCTGGTTGAATAATTTTACTCATAGATGCTGGTGCTTCTTGACCTGCTGTAATCCCTCTTAATGCACTTGTTAAACCTAAACTTAAACCCGCTGATCCAAGACCCGCTAGTGGACTACCTGTTTTAATACCCGTGTTAATCCCAGAATACGTAGCTGCTAACAATGGTCCAAAGGTAGGACCACCTATAAGGCCCAGACCAATCGGCGCAACTATATCTCTAAAAAAACCACCTACACTTCTACCTATACTTCCGAACATTAGTGAAAGTCCCTCCAACCTGTGCCATCATAGCCTTGAAACTTATTGGTAGCAGCATTAAATCTAATCTGCCCTTTCAACGGTGTAGCTTCTGCCGTATCAGGGTTTGTTAAGTTACTATTAAGTCTTAGTCGTCCTTGTATACTTATAGATCCAAACTGATCTTGTTGTACACCATTACGAATTTTTACTTGGTCAGCTGATAGTTTATCATTTAACGAATCAGCCCAGGCTTCCATTTTATTAAGTGCATCGTCTGAAAAAGCATTAGCATTACCGGCATCAAGAAACGATACAGTCGTTGTTGGTGCAGGTGCTGTCGGACCAGGTCCAAAACTTTGTGGAGATCCTGTCGTAAACGTCGTCGAACTGTTTTGCATGTTAGGTGTTATTCTTGGGAATCTTGGATAATCTGCCATTTATGCTACACTCCTTTTTTGTTTTGTCTTTTTCTTTTGTTGATTTATAAAAGCTCTATATACAGCAGCTTGTTTACTTTTACCTGCAACTCTAGCCCGTTGTTCCATAGCTATCGCAGCCTGTGTTTTATGGGCATGACTACGACCTGATCTTTTTATCTTAGCCACCGAAGCTCTAGCATCTGCAACTGTTGTAAATTTTAAACCACGTATAGTGCCTTTTGGATTCTCGTCGGTATACAAGTCAGAGTGTTTTTTACTACCGACTGGTTGCCCTTTTTTTCTTGGTATTCTTCTGTTATCTTTTGCCATCTTGTGTTACATCCATTCTGAAAGATCCTAGTCGCCAGTTAGTTCCACCCGTAGATGTCGAGATACGAATAATAGCTTGACGACTACGAGCACGTGTTCTTATAAATTGTGTTGTCGGTGTTACAAAAAATGGTCCCTTTTCTCTAATCTCTCCGTTCGGAAAGTTTTTAAGTTTCATATTTAAAGTAACACGACCACCATCATTTATTGTAAAGTCTGGAACGATTCTATCCAAGTACATAATNNTATCTCCTGGTCCATACGATGGTGGAGTTGTATCAAATTCTGANGATTCAAGAAANGCTTCTTGTCTTCTGNCCATCAGCNGTATANATNNCTTCGGGTTCNTTTGTNTATAAATAGTTNGTNGNNNTCTGNTNNTTGNCCNGTTGTTATNANNTTTTGAAATACTTCTTTATCTTCCCATGTTGTAAATATAGTTGTACCAAATGTCCAATANTTTTCAACAGGATTATAACTTACATANCNATCNACCTCTGTNGNATTTTTACTNGGNTACANCCANGTTACTTCTCTNAACTCTTGGTTNGTACCAGCATATACTTTTTCTTTTTGATCAAAGTTAAAATCATTATAAACATAACGACGAACTGTACACGGTAAAGCTTTGACAGCACCATCATACACAAAGAAATCTTTTGCACCCATCCAGAATATACGACCATCAAGTTCGATTGCTGCATGTTGCCCAGCTATACCACAGTTAGAACCTAATTGTCTAAAGTTAAATATAAACGGTGGACCAACAAACTCCATAGCATGTACGGCATTGTCCGTCCAGATTAATGATTGGTTACGAGTGTTAAGTCCGGTTATTAATTCACTACCGTCACCTAGTTGGTTTTCACCTGATGTGCTACTAACATTAACACTCCAGTTTGTATAATCGTTTTGATCTGACCACCTAACTAACATTGGGTCAAAACCACTAGCTACACCGTGTGTGCCTAAACAAATAACATGTCTATCTTGTTGCGATACAAACATAAAGTTAGAAGCACTAGGAGCTGTTGATACAACCACGGCTCTGTTGCCTGTGCCAGATGATTCATCCCATACGTATAATCTACCTTCTCGTGGTAAAGCTAATAAGTCTTCACCAAAGTTATCAAGTGACCATTGTCGTAGTGGTTGTGTTTGTGCATCACCGGATATACTCGCAGGACTGTTCCATGTTCTGGCTCCCGTAATTGATACACCCGCATTATAAACACCAATACCCCAACCAAGTTCAGGAATATTTTGTGAACCACCAGAGTGTATATAGAATTGAAACTTAGATCGTGTTGTTATTGTTGTAGTTGCCGACGAAGCTATCGAAGCATTAAATGTAAAATTAGTAGGTGTGGATGATACAACTTCAAATTGATTGTTTAAAAATCTATGATTACCACCAACAGTTGCTGACGATACAAGAATAAAATAATCACCAACATTAGCTCCATGACCTGTAGATGATACAAGTATACGAGTGCTAGAAGCTACTGTTTTATAAGTGACACTCGATGTTGTTGATGTTCGTAATGGTGTAACATCATTGTTCTTACCACCAGCATAAACATAGAGATGACTTGGTGTGCCGAACGAAAGATACTTTAGAGCTTCGTTACTTGTAAATGAGTGAGATGAACGACCTGTTCCTATGAATGCTTCTTGTACTCTTTTTTCATAACCACGAATGTTTTCTGGTTTACCAGCACGAAACCGTACTTTGTCACCATTATACCACCCACCTTTGGAGGCATATTGTGTAGACTCTCTGTCTATCCCCGGTCTGAAATTTACATCAAATAGAATTGTATCGGTGGACATTTATTCTCTCCACCTTTCTCTAAGCCTCATCTGGATTTTTAGGCCAGTGCCATAGATGACCACTAGACACAGATGTCATTGTTCCATCACTAGCTGTTGCATAAGTTACATATAATCCTGGAACGTCAGTGATTGTTGTTACGGCATTGATAGCTGTCTTCATAGCTTTAGCTTGAGTTCGTACACTAGCTCTCCATGTTTTCCAATTATCAGCTATAGTTACACCCGTTTCGATTTGACGTGTAGTCATCCAGTCTGACGGTGCTAATATATTGTATGCGTTGGTATCAACTTCTGCGAGTAATTTATTTTTTAAACCTGTTGTTAATATTGAGTTCCCAGCATCATCAGTCGAACTAACATCTTCAATTACATGTGCTTTTTTATTATAGTGTATAGCTACGTGATCGGTATTAATGGTATACGTTACACCACCTGTTCCTGCATGAGTTCTATTATCTATTGTGCTTGTAATCTGTGTTGGATAAATACCAATATTTTTAAGATCGGCTTTTGGCCATACACTAAAAATATTACTAGGGTATTGTATACCGTTTATGGTTACAGCTTTTGCACCATTCAGTATTTCAATTACTTGATTGTTTTTTACTATTGCCCAAGACATAATACTCCTTTACGTATGTTTCTATTATTAAATATTTGTTTCATATATACAACCCTACCTCGCAGTAACTGGACTTGTTCCGTCCCCAACGAATGGATGTTCAGCAAATGCCATGTAAAAAGTTATTACTCCAGAATAATTAGCACCATAACCAGATTCTTGTCTTACTTTAAATCCATTACTTAAAAAATCAAAACCCCTACCAAAATTACTGTAATCAGCATCAGACCTATCTGTGTGTAGAAAGGTTGTAAGTGGATTCATTGGGCTTCTTGCAGCATCACATAAGTACCAGTTTGCAGCATTATTTGCTTTAACTAGCAACCATGCAGGTTTAAATCCTGTATATACAAATGGACCATCTGAAACTCCGTTTCCAGTGTAGCTACCAAATTTACTAAAGCCTTCTACTTCATGAAAACAATAACCAATCATGCTCGTAGTACCCCAACCATGTGATGTAAATACTGTGCTTGTTGGTGCAGTTGCCGAAAAATTAGATTTAGCATCAGTTGTGTTTAATTTTAAATAATCGTAGCTACCATCAATAGCTGTTGTATAAAACCACCAATCACTTGTTGAATCTAAATCTTTTTGTATTACAATTTTTGGTGTGCTAGATAATCCATGTCCAACTGTGCTTTGCCCTCCATCACCTGTCCATTGTACAATAGAAAATCCTGCCGTTGTATTTGCTTGGACTACACTAGAAATTGAACCATCATTGTTACTGCTAGTGACCCCTCCATTTGCCACCCAGTTCCATGATACAATAGATGCACCACTTGCATTTAATCCTAGTAAATCTTCAATTTGTATACCACCTTTCAAAAACTTTTGCACACCATCAGTATTAGTCACTTCAGCTTGTGTCAAGTTTGAAAATATGTCTTTGTGTCTACCTCTACTACTATCTCTAAGTCCATGACTATAAGTATTATCCCTATCTTTAATCCAAGTTAGACCAACTATGCCTTTATCTGTGGTTGGTAGGTTGTCCTGTTGCAAAGCCACAAAGCCAGTTGGTGGGGTGTAGTTCCAAGACTTTTGACCAAAGTTAGGAGTGTAACGTAAATCAGCAACAGATGTTGAATTTTTAAAAAAAGGAAAATAAGTCTGACCATCAACTAAAGGTTGTGCAGAACCAACAATCGTATTATTTTTAAAATAACTTATTTCACTATCGTCTAAATTTAATGCGATACCAATAACATCACCTGCTGTGAAAGATGTAGAGTTGCTAACACTAGAACCATTGTGAAAAAATAAACTACGACTATCTATGTAACTTGAAAATGGACTAGCTGTACTGCCTGGGTCAGAATTTAATTTAGACCACTCAGCAACTGCTACACCAGTCGCATAACCATTTGCAGATGAACCAGTACCAGAAATTGTTACTTCCCAATAATACTTACCTGAACTTGCACCAAGTGTGCCTAAAACATTTCCAGGATATGCATTGTTCATTTCAACATTAAGATTTCCTTCAGCAAAGGTCATGGACGAATTAGAAGCTGTATTTGGGTTAATAGTCGCATGATTCTGGGTAGGACTATCGGTGGTCTGGTCTCCAGCTACAATATTATTAACACTGAAATCTTGACTGTTACCACTGGTGTCATCTCCAAGTGCTGAGCTGTCTTGAAATTTTAATCTAAAACCATTAGTTCCGTAAGTGATACCTGTTAATGCTTTTGGGATCCAACGCCCTGTGCTTGTGTCGGTCACGCCAAAAGTATCAGGTGTAAGTGCTTGACCATCTACCATATTCATCTCTGCCATGTAACCATCAAAAGCATAAGTTGCAGGTGAACCCCCAAGACTTGAGTCCCAACCACCTACAACATTTAAAACGTTATTAGTACCTTGAAATTGAAAATCTTGAACCAAATTAAAAGTGCTTGTTGAAAATGTCGTAACTTGATCGCCATCAATATACATTTTTGCTCTATCACTTGCTGTAGATTGAGTAGAATCAAACACTGCAAGTAAATGATACCATTTACTGGTATCCTCTAGGGTTCTTGTCGCCTCCAAATCTAAATCAATTGATCCACTACCATCACTTGCATACATTCTAAAGCGATTGTTACTAGATATCTCTATTCCAGAAAAATTATTACCACTTGCTGCGGCATAAAAAATAAACCTTCTAGTACCAAAATTTGAACTTAATTTAACCCAAACACTTACAGTAAATTTTGTTCTGGTACCTGCACTAGAAGGAGTTCTTGTCATAGTAGCATTGTCAGCTCTATTAAATATACAACTATTATCTATCGTGCCATTATCTGTAAAAGGTACGAACTTACCGACACGTTGCCCAGCTCCGTTTCCCTCATATAAAATATTGAAGAAATGTTCTTCGCCATTTGGTATTGTTGGTGTTGCCATATTAACTCCCCATTGATTTTGAACAAAGTGCTTTAAAACCAGAAGGCACTGTATATTTGAAATTTCCATTGCCATTACCATCTGCATTACCACCAGCAGTTTCTTGTCCTCCAAAAGTACCCTCTTGTCCAAAGTTCCAAGTTACTGTCATTCCATTAGCTGAACCTTTAAAACCACCCCAAACAATAGCACCAATTCCATCAGTAGTGGAATAAGAACTGCTAGTATCAAAGTAATCTGTCGCATATTGATAGACGTGTCCTGTTCCTCCAGCAGGATCACCACTATTTCTCCATGTGCCATTTACACCTACCCACCATTTTCTAGTATCAGGATCAAGTGCCATCATGATAATATCACCAACACTTACATTACCTCCAACATCTCCACCAGATGAACCATTACCTA
>FUFK010038914.1_pt1 | contig 53216 bp, 75 predicted proteins | sample 1021851 | NCBI WGS metagenome assembly FUFK01 (sample SAMEA51879418, study PRJEB19060) | metagenome | reverse complement strand
AGATCCCCTATTTTTAAAATATTTTTTGTTCGCTTTGCTGTCGGATTCTTGATCGTCGTAGATTCATCAACCCCTATCAAAGCTCTTCCAACAAAAATGTTAAGGAAACTTCGCGCAAAGTCCAGTCCTTTTGACGTAGAAAATGCTTCTACGTTCATTATCAATATCTTAAGATCACCTTTATCGTCAAATAATGTGTCAAGTTCAGCCTGTTTTTTCTTCGTCGCTGTTGGTTCCCATAATACTTTTGTGCATTCTATATGGTCCGGTAAGTGTGTTGGAAATTCTATTGCGTCCCAGTTCTTGTACACACCTTTCGGTGCTACAATCAAGGCACCCTTGATAGCGCCTCTGTCATACAGGATAGCGATATTATCAACAAGGACCTTGGATTTACCTGTACCCATTTCCATAAACAAGGCATAAGTGTCAGAAGCCCAGGATTTCTCTAACGCTTTAAGTTGATGCTCGTATGGCTTAGTCTTAAACTTATAATTTTTTATCATATTTTCGTTATTCTTTCTTGACAATCATATAATCATGACTATGTTCAATGTCAACATAAGAAAGTATGAAATGAGAAATAAATTATTTGAATTGTACAGGCCAAAACAATTGGCAGAATTTTTGGAATTTAACAAGGCAAACCCTGATGAGAGTTTTGTCTATGTTTTGCAACACCCTCCAAGAAATATAAATATTTTGACAGCGTCTGACTACGGATATTTGGTTATTTGTTTACCAGAAAATTCACAGATGTTATTTAGTCCACAACCTTTCATACATAAAATGAGAAAAAATTTACAAGATTTTAAAGAAACAGATTATATACTTTGTTCTGGTGATCCTGCTATCATAGGATTGTCAACNGCAATTGTNAGTGATATAACACAAGGNAGATTTAATTTACTTAAAGTGGGATAGACAGGAGACAAGATACTATCCACTTANTTTTAATTTATTTGAGAAAGGAATAGANGATGACAGANATNAATTTTGAAGAAGACCAACANGANATNATAGAGAAGACTGANATTTCTAGTTTGGCAGGATATTGCAAAGAGCTCAANGCNTNNGAAGANGANATTGCAGANNTAGAAGAAAAAATAAAATNNAAAAAAGAAAAAGCAGACAAGATTAGTTCAGAGATAATACCTAATATGCTAGCAGAGCAAGGNTTGTCATCTTTGAAACTCGCTGACGGCAGCTCTGTAGAGGTAAAAAAATCTTACAGTTGCACCATCAAAAAAGACGATGTTGAGTCAGCTTACACATGGCTTCGAGAAAACGGGCTAGAGGACATCATTAAAAATGAAGTCTTTGTTACGTTCGGTAAAGGCGAAGATAACAAGGCGAAGGATCTCCTGGACCTTGCGGAGCAATCGGGTTATGAGCCACAACAAAAATCAAAAGTTGAGCCCATGACTTTGAAAGCTCTTTATAGAGAGCGTGTCGAGGCCGGCCTCGACATGCCCTCGGATTCTTTTCATTTGTTTGTAAAGGATCAAACTAAAATTAGCCGGAAAAAATGAATCATGAAACAAGGAGAAAATAAACATGAACCAAGTAGCTGAAAAAAAGAAATCAGATGTTGCCTTAACAGGCATGTTTGAAGAAGACGCTGATACGAGTTTTGGNAATATGGACTCAGACGATTANGCATTGCCATTTCTTAGAGTNTTAGGTCAACTATCACCTGAATGTAATAAAAGGGACGCCAAATATGTGGATGGTGCTGAGCCAGGTATGATATTTAATACTGTGACTAAGCAACTGTATGANGGTGAGGCAGGAGTAAANATTATTCCATGCTATTACAAACGGGAATATGTCGAGTGGAGTGATAGAGGCGAGGGCACAACTGCTCCTGTAGCTATACACTCTGTTGATAGTGGCATTATCAAAGAAGCAACAAGAGATGCTAGTTATAAAGACAGATTACCAAACGGTAACTATCTTGAGAACACAGCATCTTATTTTGTGTTGATTGATGATGGTACATCAGCATTGATTTCTATGAAGTCTACACAACTAAAAGTCAGTAGATCATGGAACTCTATGATGAACAGTATCAAACTTAAAGGGAAGGGTGGTATGTTCACACCGGCTATGTATAGTCACATTTACAATCTTAAAACTGTACAACAATCAAATGACAAGGGAACTTGGTTTGGTTGGACTATAGAAAAGGTTGGGCCTGTACAAGATGTAGACTTGTATTGTGCTGCAAAAAGTTTTGCTAGTTCCGTAAACAAGGGTGACGTAACTGCAAAACATGGTGGTGACGGCGAAGCTAAGTCTAAGGACGAGGTGCCGTTTTAATCATGAAGAAGGAGACGCGTAAGCACATCCCCCCTTACGCGTCTCTGACGTTTGACGAGTATTGGCTAGCCCAAGACGAGTTGTGGGATATGAGTACAAAAGAGTCCAAAAGACAAAAAGAAGAAAGGTTAAAGAGATTAAATGATAAGGATATGCCCAACATGCCAGACAAAGTTTGAAATAACTAAATGGCAAAAACAAAAAATATATTGCAACGACATTTGTAAACCTACCTTTAGACCAAACAGAGGTAAACCAAGAACAGGGAGGCCACGGAAGAGTGAGGTTTAAAGAAATATTTGAAGGTAATAACAGTGCGTTTGGACAACTGATACTGTCTGGTAAAAAAGATGCCAGAGGTAAAGAGAAAGGTCGCCCATGGATACGAAGAGAAACAGTTTCAGAGCAATTGTGGAAAGATCACATAGAAGGTAAAACAGATGCAAATGGAAAATTATTACCTGCTCTAGGTGTTATTCCTATAAACGAAGAAAACAAATGCAGGTGGGGTTGTATTGATATTGACATATACAATCTTGATCACAAACAACTTTTACAAAAAATAAAAGAACTGAAATTTCCTCTGATAACATTTAGATCTAAGTCAGGTGGCGCACACTTGTTTTTGTTTGCAGATAAATTTATTCCTGCATTTCTTATGAAAGATAAACTAGAACAAATGGCAACGGCATTGGGCTACGAGGGTAGTGAGGTATTTCCAAAACAAACAGAGTTATTGGCCGAGCGAGGTGACGTAGGTAATTTTTTAAATTTACCGTACCATGCAGGAACAAAAGGTTTGAGATATGCGCTAGATGAAAATGGTGGTGCTGCTAGTTTAGAATCATTCTATTCTATGTATGATACATTTGTACAAACAGAAGAACAGATAGACAGCATACAAATAAAAGAACCACCAAAGAAACAAGAGTATTTTCCAGATGGTCCACCTTGTCTAAACAGACTAGCAGACGAAGGGTTTGGCGAAGGATCTAGAAACAATGGCTTATTTAATGTTGGTGTGTACAGAAAAAAATCTAGTCCAGATGATTGGGAAAATATGTTGGTCGCTGATAATCTTAAGGTTATGGACCCACCTCTTGGTAATACAGAGGTACAAATGCTAATAAAATCTTTAAAAAGAAAAGATTACGACAAGTATAAATGCAAAGAACAACCTATCTGTGGTGTGTGCAACGCAGCTAAATGCGCAACAAAAATGTATGGTGTTGGTTATGAAGAAGAACAGATGCCAAGGTTGAGCGCTTTAGTACGAGTCACATCACAACCTCCACAATGGTTTTTAAATGTAGATGACGCAAGAATAGAATTAAAAACTGTAGAACTAAGAAACCCAGAGTTATTTGCAACAGCGGTGTTAGATCAAATAGATGTAGTGATACCAGATGTAACACCTAAGAACTGGAGAAAGCTATATCTAAGAGAGTTGATGGCGAGTGTTGATCACAGTGAGCCGTTGCAATCATTAGATCCTAAATACTTTATAGTAAATTTATTAAAAGATTTTACAGTCAACAGACCACAGGGTAGAAAAAAAGAAGACATACTTAGAAAGATGGCGTGGACTGACGAAGATAATTTTTGTTATTTTAGAATGGATGATTTTTATGGGTGGGCAAAAAGAAACAACTGGGAGTTGGACAGACAAAAGACAGCGAGTTTAATAAAAAATCTTAGTAATTTTGAAAAAGAAGTCCGTATGAAAATAAAACAGCAGACACCACATGTCATAAAAATTAAATCTATGAAAATGGAAAGTGATGAGGAACCAGAAATATCAGAAGTTAAATATGAAGAGTCACCTTTCTAATGAAAACAATAATACTAGGACCACCAGGCACAGGTAAAACTACAACACTATTAAATTTAGTAGAAGATTTTTTACGAGCTGGCACAGACATAAAAAAGATAGGGTACTTTTCTTTTACAAAGAAAGCTGCATGGGAAGCAACACACAGAGCAGAACAAAAATTTATGATAGATCAAAAAGAGATACCATATTTTAGAACTCTGCACTCACTTGCGTTTAGAACTTTAGGTATGAACAAGGAGCGTGTGATGAAGTCTCCAGACTACAGAGACTTTGGTTTAAAGTGTGGCATACCTATCAAGACAGCGTGGTACAATGATGAGGATGGTGTGTTTAATTCTGACAATGAATATTTACGACTAATTAACAAAGCACGAGTTTTAGAAATGCCTGTCTTAGATTTATATGACAAAAATGAACATCACATGGACATCGAGCGAGATCTATTATATCTTTTAGATCAAGAACTTAAGAAGTATAAAACAGAAAAAGGATTGTATGATTATGATGACATGTTGGAACAATTTATTGACCAAGATGTTTCACCGTCTTTTGACGTATTATTTATTGACGAAGCACAGGACCTCTCACCTTTGCAATGGAGAATGGTCCGGACTCTTTGGAAGAAAGCAAACAAGACCTACATTGCAGGGGACGATGATCAAGCTATATTTAGATGGGCTGGTGCTGATGTTGATACTTTTATCGCTCTTAAAGACGAAGTAGATCACATAGATACATTAAATCAATCTTACAGAATACCTGGTGGACCGATACACGAACTATCACAAGATATAATTAGAAAAGTTACAAACAGATACGACAAAGAATATATGCCGAGACAAGAACAAGGTGACCTTACAAGATACTCTGACGTTACACAGGTAGACATGTCACAAGGTGAGTGGCTAGTATTGTCAAGCGCAAATTATTTTTTAGACGAGATAAAAGATTTATGTAGATTACAAGGTTGGTATTATGCACACAAAACTAAAAATTCTGTAAAGCTAGATTTATTGTTGGCCATACAAACATGGGAAAAATGGCGTTCAATGGAGCATTTATTACCTGTAGCATCAATAAAAAATGTGTATGCATATCTGGGAGAAAATGTTACAAAGGGGTATAGAACAGGTAAAACATTAAACGAAAGTGAAGAAGGTTACTACATCGAAGAATGTACGCAGCAACACGGATTACAAACAGACGAAGTTTGGTATAAGGCATTTGCTGGTCTAGATGTAGATACAGAAAACTATATAAGAAATATGCTAGCTAACGACGAAAAGATAACACAAAACCCACGCATAACCTTATCAACAATACATGCTGCCAAAGGAGGTGAAGCCGATAATGTACTCATTCTTCCTGATATTACTAAGTCTGCTGTTGACAACGATGATATTAATCCAGATGAACTACACCGTCTATTTTATGTAGGAGTCACACGTGCGAAGAAATCATTACATATACTAGAACCAAGAAACTATGAGAGGTGTTATGTCATCTAAAAAACATGACCCAGTAAACTTTCCATCACACTACAACAAAGGCGANATAGGTTGCATAGATGCAATCAAGTCATGTCAAGGAGATGGTTTTANATATTANCTACAAGGCTCAGCCATAAAATATGTTTGGCGTCACGAGCACAAAGGCAAGCCCATAGAAGATTTAGACAAAGCTATTTGGTTTTTAAATAAACTAAAGGAAGAGTATAAGTGAGAACTTTACAACAACCACTATTTACGCCAGAAACAGAGTGGGTTCCACCAGATTTTTTACCAGATTTATCTAGTCATAGTGAGATTGCTATTGACTTAGAAACACGAGATCCAAACCTGCTTACATTGGGGTCAGGTTCGGTAAGAAGAGACGGGGAGATAGTCGGTATAGCAGTCGCGGTCGAAGGCTGGGCCGGCTATTTTCCTATCGCGCACGAAGGTGGTGGGAACATGGACCGAGGCTTAGTCCTGGATTGGTTTGAAGAATTATTACAAACGACATCAACAAAAATATTTCACAATGCAATGTACGATGTGTCTTGGATCAGGTCACTTGGCTTTCACATAAACGGTGGCATCATTGACACAATGATTGCTGCAAGTTTGATTGACGAAAACAGATACAGTTACACACTAGACTCTGTTGGTAAAGATTACATAGGCATGCGCAAGAACGAAAAGCTTTTACAGGATGCTGCAAAAGACTTTGGCGTCAATCCAAAAGCAGAAATGTGGAAGTTACCTGCACCGTTTGTAGGTGAATATGCAGAGAAAGATGCAGAGATGACACTGAAGCTCTGGCACGCACTACAGCATGAAATATCAAAACAAGATCTGTGGGACATATTTAATTTAGAAACAAATTTATTTCCGTGTCTGGTCGATATGAAATTTAAAGGTGTACGTGTAGATGTACAAAAAGCTATGTCTGTCAAGGCACAGCTACAAGAGACAGAGAAAAAATTATTAGAAGATATAAATAAAATAGCAGGATTTGACGTAGAGATATGGGCTGCTGCATCTATTGCAAAAGCATTTGACTCACAGAAACTGCCGTACGACAGGACAGAAAAGGGCGCACCAAGCTTTACAAAAAACTTTCTTGCAACACACCCAGCTGAGCTACCAAAACTAATTAACGAAGCAAGAGAGATTAACAAAGCAAACACAACATTTATCGATACGATACTGAAACACGAACACAACGGACGCATACATGCAGAGATAAACCAGATACGATCTGACCAGGGCGGCACAGTGACAGGTAGGTTTAGTTACAACAATCCAAACCTCCAGCAGATTCCTGCAAGACACAAGCATCTTGGACCGCTGATTAGATCATTGTTTATACCAGAAGAAAAACACACCTGGGGTTGTTTTGACTACAGCCAACAGGAACCAAGAATATTAGTACACTTTGCATCACTCATGAAGCTGGAGGGCACAGGCACGATTGTAGATGCATACAACGACGGCAGCGCAGACTTTCACCAGATGATTGCTGACATGGCCGGTATAGATCGTAAACAAGCAAAGACAATTAATTTAGGTATTATGTATGGCATGGGCAAAAACAAACTCATGGCAGAACTAGGACTTATGAAAGACGCGGCTGAGAAACTATTAAAAACGTATCACCAGCGAGCGCCTTTTGTAAAAATGTTATCAGAGGCTGTAAGCAGACGTGCCGATGACTCTGGTAAGATTAGAACGATCGGGGGAAGATTATGTCACTTTGATATGTGGGAGCCACACGGTTTTGGTATTAAGAAACCACTGAAGCACGCAGATGCACTAAGGGAGCATGGACCGGGGATTAAACGAGCATTCACATACAAAGCACTTAACAAACTAATACAAGGATCAGCCGCTGACATGACAAAACAATCTATGCTGGCGCTGTATCGGGAAGGAATAATACCACATGTACAAATTCATGACGAACTTGATATCTCAGTATCAGGCCCTGAAGAGTCAGAGCGAATTATTAGAATTATGGAAGAAGCGGTACAGTTACAAGTACCAAACAAAGTCGACTACGAAAAAGGCGAAAGCTGGGGGGACATAAAATGAGAGATGCCTACGACGCAATAATGAATATAAAAACTAACGCATTAAAACATTTACCCTTTCAAGTAAAATTTATGTCTATGCAAGTTCTTGCATGGATGTGGTCCGCTGTGTTTGGAATTTATATTGTAGAGAGCATTTACGCTTTTGGTATCTCTGCTTTTGCTCACGCAGGTGTTATCACAATGACTGTATTGACAGCAATATATTTTAAACAAGTGCGAAGAAAACCTGATGGTATTCTTACCAGAGGCAAAGGTGGAGAACACGAATGATACCTAAACTAATTGAAATTAAAGATCTTACACCTTTTAAAGGTTTAATAATTGATGTTAGTAAAATTCCAGTAATTAGATACCAACAAAAGAAACCCTGTGATACACAATTTCATATGTTACCTGAAGGCAAGTTTTTTTTACACACCACTGGAGGATATTGGCTAAAAGGAAAAGGGCCAGACAAGGAGGGTTATAAAATGTTACCTCCTTTTGAAAATAATCCTGAAGAATACGGCACTAAATGTTTCCCATGGGTTGCTAGAAGAAGAAAGAATGGAGAGTTTACAACTGTCAAAGCTAGTAGAGGAGGAAATGGTTACCCTAACGTAAGATTTCAAATAACAATAGAAGACTTAAAAAGACTGGATAGAGAAGATTTAATTCGTAAACGTAATGGTGTCCCTTTGCACAAAAGCCACGATGGTTGGGCTAGGAATGATGGAAAAAAGGGAATTAGTTTAACAGTAAGTTTGCACACTTTAGTAGGTTATGCTTTGTTTCCACAATATTTTCAAACTCCAGAAATAAAATATTTAATAAATCATAAATCAGAGAATTATGATTATCGACTAAGTCAATTATCTTTGTTAACATATGAAAATAATTACGATATTGAAAATTTAAAAAACAGAGAAGAAATGTGGTTAAGGGAAATTTTTGGTAGACGACAATTTTCTACAGGAGGAATAGTTGGCCGCTGATGACGATCTTGAGATTATACTGGGCATATGTGACAAGTGTTCCGAGTATGTGCCTTTTATTAGAGTAAAAGAAGACCCAGGACGTGTGTACAAATGTCTGACATGCAAAACGAAACACAAACAATACGTAAATGGTAAAGTTGTATTTAACTTTTTAGAAGACCCGTGGATTATAAAGAAGTGACGTCCAGGAAAAAATAAGGGAAAACCTGGACGCCAAAAGATGTGGATGTGTATAAAATAAATTAAAATAAACTATTGTCAAATATAATATTTGCTCTATATAATCCCATATAATAATATAACAAAGGAAAGAAAATGCCAGATATAAGTAAATTTAAATCAGTGTCTGTATCCATGGATACACACGATAAACTGATGAGTTTAGCACAAAACAGGTTTGAAGTGCCAGTGAGTGTACAGAAAGTAATAGAATTTTTATTAGAGAAAGAGATGAAAAAGAAAAATGGTAGATCTAACGGGCGATCACGAGGTTAAAGCTATTTGCCCTCGTTGTAAGGGCAATGGCTATATTAGAGTACAAGGTAAACAGATAAATTGCCCTCAATGCGATAGCCAAGGTTGGGTTATGCTACCTGCTTATCAATGCAGAATTAATATCGAAGGTGGCACTGAGCCTCGTTGGATGAAATCAGGGGAAAGCATATGAAAGATTTTATAGGTGAAACTTTTATACCTGAAGAATTGTGTGACAAATTAATTAAATTACACGAAGATATTCCTTGGATGTCAGACGAAGTTAGGCCAAACGAAAGGGGTGTTGTGGATGTGTTTCCTATTACAAAACAGTATGGTCGATCTGGACAAAATAACTACCAACCAGAAGTAAAAACTTCTGTAGATGTAGGCATATCCCCTGTATGTATTTATCAACCTAAGAGAGTAAACCAAGTTTTTTGGCCTTATCTAGAAACTATACAGAAATATTTTCTTGAAATAGAAAAAGCAATATATGTTTATTTTTCTGATATTGGCATGCATTCACCAGAACTAAAAGGCAATGTGGGGTGGGGTTTTTCGGAGCATACAAGTTTACAAGAAACCATTCAGATACAAAAGTATGAACCAAATGAAGGATATTTTGCGTGGCATTGTGAACGTGCGAATAACAGAATAGCCATGAGTAGGGAGCTAGTTTTTATGACATATTTAAACGATGTGCCCGATGGTGGAACACATTTTTATAGTCAAAAACGATTAATAAAAGCCGAAAAAGGAAAAACCGTTATTTGGCCTGCTGGATTTACACATGTACACAAGGGACAAATATCAAAAAAACATATAAAATATATAGCAACAGGATGGATTAATTGGCATGATGATAAACAAACGGATTGAAAACGTAATGAAAGCTATGAAAAAGGCTAAAGATTATGAAATGAAATCTATTTGGAATAATAAATTACAACAACTTTTTGAGATAAAAGCTAGGAGGGCATATGAAAGACTTGAAGATCAAGCTCGAGTGGTCCACTAGCAACCTCTTGGTGTGGGTAATTTTGACGATGGGGATAGGATTAATGATTGTAAATATATTTACAATGATTAATATGTACTCAGTTATAGAAACGATGTGGCTAGAGATACAACAAGTCAAAGAAACTAATATTTCTTTGTACCAATTTATTCAGGAGCATCGAGATGACTTTAATTAAGGAAAATAAAGGTGTGAGAAAAAAGATTCCAGATAGGATGATGAGTGCAACTTTCACTCTACCAATTGATGGTAGACGTGTCGTTGGTATATTAGACTACATAGCAAGCGACACTGGGCTAACACCCATGGCGTTTTGGATTAAACTCAAACCAACAGATTCATATTTAGATAGAGAGCTTAGAGCATCAGGCAAGCTGATATCAAGATGCCTGCAACACGGCGAGTCCTTGAAAGATTTAGTAGACACACTATCTCAAGATAATGTAGTGGGACAGATGTCTAACTATCTACACAAAAACATGGAAGATATTATTTTAGGAAAACAACCTGACAAGAAACAACGGGAACTGTCAACAGATCCATACGCAATGAAAGAATAATGGCACAAGACGGCAAACATATACCTTCAAAAGAATTTAAAGATAACTACGATCGTATTTTTCGTAAAAAGAAAAAGAAGAAAAAGAAATGATGGACGAATTTGAAATAGAATGGATACCAGAGGATACAGGAGCGCCGTACGAGGCTGACGAATTGTTCTTGGATATACCAGCACACACAATAGACAAATTATGTAAAGCAAAGTTTGGACACACCAACTGGGCTAGGATGGGACAGATGTCGCCTGAAGAGTTGGTAGGTAATCCACACGAGTTTGATTATGAAAATGGGGTAATTTATTTTAAAAATTCTCACATGGTATGAAAGTTCATAAGAACATACATCTTGCAAAAAAAGCATTGCCTAATTATGAATTTGACGAACTAAAAGAATATCTTTTAAGAGAATGGCATAAAGTTCCACACTACAATTTTTTAAAAAAGACAGAAAAACCTGTTAACAAAGTAGAAAAAGCCATTGTAAAAATGCTCGGTGACCAAAATTACCATATTGAATATTGGTTTAGGTGGAATGATGCTGCATCGTGGCACGTTGACGGTGACGAAGTTTTTGAGAGACAAATGCAGTTTGTAGAGGTAAAAGACAAAAAAGAGGCCTGGGGTCAGCCGTCTTATGCCAGTTACATTATATATCTTACCGTAGACAATGTGGTTGGTGGAGAATTTGAGTGCACTCCTAATGTTACATGGACTGGTGGACCAATGAGAGATTCTGAATTTGAACCTCCTGCAGGGTCAGAGGTTGTAAGCATAGTGCCAAAAGAAAACATATGTGTCAGAATAGTTAATGCACCATACCACAGAGTAAAACAAGTTATTGAAGGAAATAGGGTGGTTATGATATTTTCTTTATGGAAAGAAGTACCAAAAGGGTATATGTTGTACAATCATTGGCGAGTTGACGGAGATAATATTGTTCCATCAAAATGGCCATATAAGGAGTAGTTATGGGTTTACCGTCATCAGGGGCACTAGCCTTTTCATCAATTCAGTCACAATTCGGTGGCAGTAATCCTATATCTTTATCCGAGTATTACCGCAATGGATCGTTTGTTCCACAAAACCAATTTAATACGAACGTGCCTACATCAGGACAAATTTCTGTAAGTCAATTTTATTCAACAGAGGGTTTTAATAGTTTTGGTCAGTACGTAGTTGGAAGTTCTGGTGGCAAAATAGTAAGTAATGGTTGGTTATTTTATGGTAATGCCACTTATGGCACGCCAAATAAAATATCTATTTCAGGTCCTACAAAGGTAGGATGGATTGCCTGTAGTGGTTTAAATGGTATTCCCTTTACCTGTCGATTTATGGGAAACTCACCTTACAATTCGTCAGGGGTAGCTAGTAGAAACAGCAACATACGCACGGGTAGTGCAAACGGTCCTGTGGTAAGCACTAACGTCGGGACTGCTTCGTTTGGGTTTAACTCTGTTAGTGCTACAACAAATAACAATGGCACGTATAACTGGGTTGGCAGTCCGGGTCACCAATGCACTACAAGCAATCTTGTAGACCTATCAGGCGTGATAGGCAGCACTGTCTACACTAATTGGAGTTAAAATGTCTAGAGTGATTAATTTTTCAACGCATTTAGGTGAGAGAGGTTTTGAAAAACAAGTGGTTGATGGTGTAGAACAAAATGTAAAAACTATAACCTACACTTACACTCCTGAAGAAGGTAGTGGATTGGAAACAAAACAATGGTTTATTGGTGAACATCAAGTTGGCCAACAACATTGGTTAAATATGAATATTTATTTTACAGAAAAATTTGCTGATGAATGGGCAGTGGCTTTAGGTTATGATTTAGAAGAATGGGAAGCACATTTTACTGATGGTGATAAATGTGTGATACAAAGAAAGGGCACATTAAAAGATCAGTCACAGGTAGATAAATATTTACAGCCTAACCCTTCCAACGTAGCGCCGCCTAGAACACCGGAGGTTTTATGATTTTTTCAATTGGTTTTTCAATGATAGAAAATGTAAACAACGACATACAAATATCTGTAGCCCAAAATTGTGAACCCGGTCAAAAGATTGTTACAGAAACGTTAGATGAAAAACCAAAAGACAAAGACGGTAATTCATTATTTACTGTGCATCCCACAAAACCTTGGTTAATTAATTCATCTGACAATTATATTTTAATGCAAGGTAAATTAAAGGTTTGGTTTAGATGGAAAGAAGGTGATCCTTTTTCTAAAGAAAACGTAGAAGACTACATAGATTTTCAAGAAACACTAAGACCAAACTTTAGATCTGACGTAGACCTAGTAACTGGTGATGATTATGTGCAAGGAACATACGAGCACCTTCCAACAACCACTACAGATTTTATTGAAGCAACATATGATTCTTGGCGACCTTACACATCAGAGGGCGGAGTCGAAATTATGACAAAGGACACTGTTTTTATTTGTCCTATGCAATACGAAGTAGGGTGGACTTTTAAAACTGCAGATTTAATGAATGGTGAGTCTATGACAATTACAAAAGAAGGCAGCACACGTTGTTATATCATGACAGGGCAAGATGTAGTTGCTGGTTCAAAAACTGTTTCTAAATATAAACTAACAGAGTTACAAAGCGCTAGTGTAACAATTACAAACAACTCAGGAACTTTTTGTAAAATAGCAAAAATGTTTAGATGAAATATTTTACTGACCGTTGGCGTTTGCTCAAAAAACATCGTCGTGTTATGGACCCACTCAGACCTGTAACACCTATTGAGTGTGTATACGATGTTGTAAACACTTTGGATAAAGATGATACAATTCAAAGACTTCAAGAGTTTAAACGATGGCCTGTAGCAAAAACTTTGATAAAAGGTAAATCTTTTCAAGAAAGAATTAAAGAAGGGAACTACGCTCCTGGAACTTTTGGCGATGAATATAAACAATGGATGGCCAAAGATGATTTTGCGGATTTAGTTATAAGTGTGTTAGGCGGCAAGAAAACAAAAAGCAAGCTGCTAAATGCTTATTTAAAAAATACTATAATAGCACATGACCTTATACATTTTTTTAATGGCTACGGCACAGACACCTTAAGTGAGTTGAACGTGCTGTGTTTTGACCAGGCAAAAGAATGGCGCCGGAGCTGGTCTGCTCTTATTGGTATTACCGCCTGGTTTAGTCTAAGACGCTACGGCCTATATGTTGCCATTGTATATTTAAGGTGGTGTATAGAAGCTTACAATAGAGGACGACGGGCCCTGGATTTTATGTATGTTGATTGGGAACAAATGTTTGACTTGCCTTTAGACGAAGTAAAGATTAAAGTGGGAATATCAGATAGTCCAAGACTTTGGAATGATTCTAAACTACAGAAATATAAACATGTATTACAAAAGCAAAGATAACCACACAATATTTAGAGCAGAATTTCCATTAGTTGCAACAGAACAAAAACACATAAAAACAAAAGACGATTATATAGAAGAATTAGAAAGACAGATTTGTGAAAAAGAGGATAGAATACAGTGGGAAGTGGATCAATGGTATTATTACTATCTTCCTGAAAGACTTAAATGGAAGATGAGAGCGTTGAAAGCAGAAGCAGAATTAAAACTAATAAAGAAATTTCTAGAAGAAGCAAAAAGAAAGACGAACCAACAGTTTGATGAAGATTGTAAATAAATATTCGTACCCTAAGTCAAGTCGCGCGAAGCTCGACGGCCTAAGACATTATACCATTGACGGTAGTCAGAAAAAGTTACCCAGTGTTACAACTGTCCTGGGTCAAACACAGCCGAAAGAAAAACAAGAAAGCCTGGAACGCTGGCGTAATAGAGTCGGTTTGCGCGAAGCTCAAAAAATTACTAGAGACGCAGCGATACGTGGGACCGCGATGCATAAGTACCTCGAAGATTTAATCCGAGGTCAGAGATCCCTTGATCTTACACCATTAGGCATAGAAGCTACGAAGATGGCAGAAATAATCGTGGAACGAGGATTGAATGACTGTTCAGAAATTTATGGCATAGAGGCTACCCTATATTACCCTAATCTATACGCGGGCAGCGTGGATTTAGTTGCAAAGTACAAGGATAAGGTCAGTATCATTGACTTTAAACAAACGAATAAACCTAAGCAAAGAGAGTGGATCGGGGATTATTTCTTACAAATGGCAGCATATGGCATGGCGCATGATGCGGTATATGGTACCAGTATAGAGCAAGGAGTCATTATGATGTGCAGTAAAGATGGCTATTACCAACAATTTATGATAGAAGGAGATGAGTTTAGACAAGCAAAACACAAATTCTTGGGGAGATTAGATGAATTCTACAATGGTATGGGTAATAACAGCGATGCTGTGGTATCAGGGGCCGGGTGATTATGGACACACCGACTACGAAGCCAAACAATTCAACGGTCGTGGTGAATGCCTTGATTACATCTGGGACAACAAGGCTCTTCTTGTTGAGGAATTGTTCAGAATACATGGTATCCACGAAGATGGACGNANACTCAAGACCTGGGGCTTCTACTGCGAAGCAAGAAGAGTAGAGACTACCGACATATAAGTAAGAATTTGACCCCCTTTGACAAAATTTTTAAAAAAAATTCCAGAACAGACTGGTAAATCGGTAAAATGGTAGTCATGCTATTGATATTATTGACAAAACAGTCTACCGACCCCCCGGTAATTGNNGGTAACAGCCGGTAGACCTATGCAATTTTTCCTAGTTTTTATGCACTTGGTCGCGCGCACAAAATTCTACTTTTTATTTATAAAAAAGGGGGTCAAAAACCTACTAATAGTATATTATTAGTAATACATAGACAGACATGGCAAAAAAGAAAAAAAGAATAACTGACTCCATGGTCGTACCAGCAGATGGTAGACCTGAGCAAGTCAAGGTAGGATACAGNACTATCAANATAAAATATGTTAGNCCTGATTTTATCATGGATGANATGANNGANAGCTATGGTGAGTACAGGGCCAGAGAGGGNGTNATNTATNTNCAAGANNCANTGGTNCCNCAAGANCGNTGCAANACNACGTGGCATGANATNTTACATGCNNTNGTATATATTTNTTCTCTCAACCAAGCNAANGGCCCACTCAAAGAAGANGATGCAGANGANNTNGTAGTAAATACAATATCTAATGCNATGATGGGTGTGTACAGAGACAATCCGTGGCTGCTAGACATGCTCAAGAAAAATTTAAATGAGATCGATAACTGAAGACATCTTACAATGGTCTGAGTTTTATTTAGAGCCTAAGAACAAACATTTAGGTGACGTGCCTGTATGTCCGTATGCAAAACAAGCAAGACAAAGACAAACACTTAGAGTGCTAGAGTGCCACAACTTTGCAGAGTTCCAAGATAAAATTATAGAAGGTGCAAGACTAACAAAAGACCCTGCAGTGCAGATCACCATAGTTGGTTGCAACGATATAGGTTATACACCAGAAGAACTAGACTCTGTTATAGATATATTAAACAGAGTTATGGTGCCTAATGATATCTATCTTATGGGCTCACACCCTGACGATGACGAAGAGGACGAGCCAGTAGAGTTCTTAGACACAGGTGAGTGGCGTCCAGACAATGAGTTTATGATGGTGCTAATACAAAAGTTTGATGAATTAGAAAAAGCTAGTGACAATTTGCGAAAGACTGGATATTATTCACACTGGCCTAGCGACTATTATGCAGGCACTGTTTTAAAACGTCAAAAGTATAGGAGATACCGACCATGATGGGCATGAAAAAAAGAATTGGCAAACGCGGCGGTGGAAGTGCAATGAAAAAACGCATGAAAAAAGGCGGCGATGTCGATAAAAAGAAAAAGGGTTTGAAAAAAGTTGATAAAAAGAAAAACCCTGGGTTAGCAAAGCTACCTAAAAAAGTTCGTAACAAAATGGGCTTTATGAAAAGAGGAGGAAAAGTAAATGGCTAAAGATACTCACGTAACAAAAGACGGTAGAGTTGCCAAAAAAGGTCTTTACTACTACATGAACCAACGCAAGAAAAAAGGTACAAGTAGAAAAGGCAAAGGCACTGTAACTGATAAAGCATTGAAAAGATCTGCTAAGACTGCAAAGAAGCCTAAGAAAAAATAATGGCTACGACCAGGGGGCAAATACCTAAGACCACTACTGGTAAGGGTGCAAACTATCGCCCTACCAAAAGTGGTGCAGGTATGACTAAGAAAGGTGTCGCTGCATACAGACGTGCCAACCCCGGTAGTAAATTAAAAACAGCTGTAACAGGCAAAGTTAAAAAAGGCAGTAAGGCAGCAAAAAGAAGAAAATCTTATTGCGCTAGATCACTTGGTCAATTAAAAAGATCATCAGCAAAGACACGTAACGATCCTAATTCTAGAATAAGGCAGGCAAGACGACGCTGGAAGTGTTAAAACATTATGGGGGGACACATGAAGAAAAACGTAGCGCTAGCAGTAGCAATATCTATTTTTATATTTGCATTTGCAATAAATTTTGCANTNGCTGACGTNACAGGNGCNGGNGCTACAACNAACACACAATCAACNACAGGATCATCAGCNACAAACACNGCAATNACAGGTGGNTANCANAGTGAGGCAACAACAAATTATCAGTCAGGTTCTTCATCATCTACAACGACGAACAATTCTACNACAAANAATAACAATTCCTATACGGGGGACACGCGTACAGTACCATCTGCATCTGCTCCAGGCATCTCAGCGATGTCGCAAGATTTGTGTACTGTAGGCGTTGGCCTTGGTATACAAAAGCCATTGATAGGTGGCAGCATAGGTATCACAAAGCGTGATATGAACTGTGAAAGAATGAANCTATCNAAATTANTATTTGANTTTAACATGAAAGTTGCAGCTGTATCTATACTCTGTCAAGACAGCAGAGTCTTCTCAGCTATGGCCCATGCTGGTACACCATGTCCATTCAATGGCAAGATTGGTGACGAAGCATTAGATGAATGGAATAAATACGATCAACAAAGACCAGATTACGAAGAGTATACAAAAGCCCTGCGATACATGGAAAAAGTTGATAACACTATTCTGGAGGGATTAGATGAAAAAGAAGCTTATATTGTTGACGGTAGCGGCGATCCTGTTAAGCTCGGCAGCCAATAGCACACAAGTTATATTAGAGGACACACCGAATGTTGGAGACACAACTACTGTTACAACTGTTACTACTGGTAATCCTGTTGTAACAAGCAACTTAGTTTCACAAGACTTCGACGATGGCAGCTGGGTAGGCACAATGTTTCCTGATAGTTCTGACATCAACGAGTCAACATGGTTGACCGGCAAACACGGCAAGTATGCAGAAACAACAATAGACTCTGACGATCATTTATCATTAGAAGAATTACANCTTGGTTTTACATCTACCTTTGGTGCACAGATANGNTGGTGGAACCCTGTCGAGTCAACNGTCACACTTACACAAACNGCAACCAANGGTGTTGANACAACAACACANAGCACAACNTTTCATGACACAACAAACCANAACTATCAAACCAATCCNTATTCTAATCAGCTTACACTTGCACCAGANGCACANAACCAACACGGCACACTNACTGTAAGATTTAGTTTTGATATACAAGGCAANAAAAACTACAACGGAGGCCATGCCGGTGTTGACGTGCGCGATCCTGTAGTCACTGTTGATTACAANACACTNTCAANNACNACGTCNACNAGTGTNGTNTATTGTTGGCAAAAGAANCCACCAACATGTCCTGGTCAAGACGAGATAGAAGANGTGCAAGAACANTTNGAACANTTTGAGTTGATGGAGTTTACAATACCAGAAGATATATTTCTTGAACCACCACCAGAAATTGAATACNCATTCAATCCTGTCTTTGAAGAGATAGAGGTCGTAGAAGAGTTTGACATAATGCCGATGGATGAATTTTTTTTTGAACCTGAGTATTTCGAAGAAGTTGTCATGGAAGAATTTATTCCAGTCGATGTTGTCATGGTTGAAGATGTAGAGTTTTTTGATGAACTACCATCACTAGAAATGTTTGAAGAGCTGCCTCCGATGGAGGAGGTGTATATGGAAGAAATAGTTATGGAGGAAATGTTTACAGAAGAATTTACGGAGGAGATGCAAGAGGAGTTTATCGAAGAAGTCTTTGAAGAAGTTGTGATGGAAACAGAACCTGAGCCCATCGAAGAGAAACCTGCGATGGAAGAGATAAAAGAAGAACCAATCGAAGAGGAGATTGTAAGTGAAGAAATTACAGANCAACCCAGTAGCGAAGAAGTTGTTGCAGACGAACCAGCACCGACAACAGAGATTGCCAAACAAGAAGAAGCAATCGAGGAGCCAACTCAAGAACAACCTAGCTCAGATGTGGAAGTTGATTTAGATATAAAAGTTGCAGCCATAGAGAAGGCCATACAAAGCAAGATAAAGAACGAAATGCAAAGAGTCAGCGTCACTCTTGATGTTATTAACGAGATTGTTTCACGTGAAATAACACAAGGCCAAGCTGATATTTCTAGTTATTTTGATACAAACACTGCTTTGTTTGACACTAGACAATTGCCTGGTGGTGACCCGGCGTTCTTCCTACAGGCCAGCCTTGCAAGCTACGATAAAACCATATATGCTACACAAGCAAGCATTGCAGGTACAGACCCTGTAGTCCAGCACCAGATAAAAATGCAGGAATACAAAAAGAATACTAGCGATGCATATAGAAATCTTATGGAGTTATTAAATGCAAGGAATGATTAGTAAACTATCGTCTTATGCTGCATTACTAGGTGTCATTGGCGCCATTGGTGGTGGCTTTATGGCATGGGGTGANTTCAACAACCGTATTGCACAGTTGGAGAACAAAGAATTTATAGTCAACGAGACTGTAGATCTATCAGGTATTATAAAAGAACTAGAGGCAATCAAAGGCGACGTTAAAATAAATGATGCAGCTATAAAGTTTATAGATGCAAAGATAGAGGAGCTAAAAGCGTCACTAGATAATCCGTTATTGTAATGAAATTATCGGACAACACCAGCATCTCACTCCCGGCACGTAACTTAATAGCTATCCTGGCGGCTGTCGCAATAGGCACCATGTCATATTTTGCAATTATTGAGCGGCTTAACTCTATTGAGTCAGATCTAAGATTGATACACAAAGATTTAGAAGCTGCTAATACTTTCATAGACTCCGTGCCCAAAGGCGGCATGGTCAGTCCACAAGTCCAAGAGCTCTACATGCTCGTGGAATATCTTGGAGAGAACGTAGACAAACTAAAAGAACAAATGGAAGCAGAGATACCTATGATATTAAAGAACGATATGGTTATACAATTCCATGAGGAAAGATTAATAGATTTGGAGTCAAAACAAAATGGAGTCCATTAAAGTTGTATTTGCAATACTAATGATACAGAACGGTTCCACAATTGAGATGGTGCCGACTGATGGCCTTAGCGACTGTCTTAAGCAGAAACGTATTATCGCTAGAAATATTGGAGAAGAACAGCAAGGAATATACATGAACTGCCGCGAGGTAGAGGCTGTAGTCTATGAAGATATGGGCCGACTTAAAATCAAGAAAATTATAGAATAGTGGAAATCAGAGTTTATTTAGCTTTATTCATATTGACCTTATTATTTATGTGGACTACAACTTTATAGATGGACTTAGTAGGCTTTGGGCTTACCTTACATGACAGCTCTGTAGCTGCATACAAAGACGGTAAGTTTTTATACAGGAAAGCAGAAAGACAATTTAATAACAAACATGCTCACGGCAACATAGAGTGGGCTAAATCTGTTCTTAAAGAATGGGGTATAGATAACTGTGAGTCTGCATGGTCGACATGGTTGTCAGGCAAAAATCCACAGAAAATAAAAGAAGGTAATAAGCTAGACCATCATTACACACATATTCTGTCCTCATCTTCTGTTTCTTCTGCAAATATTTGTTTAGATTTTGGAGCGTTGGGTCCTGCTGACAACGACAAACAAAGTGATTTTTATTCAGGTATGCTCAAAGTGTCTAATAGACAGATAGAAAGATACCAAGAGTACCCTGTTCCTGGAGTGCTTAACTCTCTAATGCTCAGTAAATTTTTTGATCAAGAAACAAAAGCAAGGCAGTTTCTAATTGATAATTTTGTTAACGTAGGGTTTGAAGAATTTTCTAAAAAAGTTATGGACACTGGAAAACAACCTGAAGATTGGGAAGGTCTTGTAGGTTGTATAGATTTTCCAAACAAAGTTATGGCTTTGCAATCTCAAGGAACTCCTGACAGGAAACAAATAGATGAATGGATGAAACAAAAACAAAGAAATCTTAACGTAATATTAAAATCATACCACACACCACCAGAAGAAATTAATCCTGATTATATAGCCACTGTCCATAAGTTTTGCGAAGAAATTGTTTTGCAAAAGACGTCCTATCCAACTTTTAATTACACCGGAGGTGTTGCACAAAATGTAGTTTTTAATAGAGCCATGTTGGACATAGGTGTTTTGCCACACATAGACCCATGGGCTTACGACGGTGGTTGTAGCATAGGTGCTTTAAATTATTTATTAGATCAACATAATATAAAAAGATATGCTGATTGGGTGCAAGATGATGAAGCGCCTAAAGACGAGCCATCTGTATACACATTAGTAGAAGTTTCACAGTTGTTGGCCGAAGGTAAAGTTGTTGGTTGGTATCAAGGCAACGGAGAGATAGGTCCACGTGCGCTAGGTAACCGTAGTATTTTATATGATCCAAGCAGAAAAGATGCAAAAGACAAAGTTAACAAAATAAAACAAAGAGAGTGGTGGCGTCCTTTTGGTGCTAGTGTGCTAGAAAATAAAGCGTCACAGTTTTTTGATTTACCTGAAAGCAGACACATGTTGTTTAATTCTAACGTATTATATTCTGGTATACCTGGTGTGACACACGTTGATGGCACGTGTAGACACCAAACTGTGCCAAACAATGACACACCTTTTCAATGGCTATTAACTTATTTTGAATTAGAGACAGGTCTACCTGTGTTGTTAAACACTTCATTAAATGTAAAAGGTAAACCTTTATGTTCTACTATTGAACAAGCTATACAACTATTTAAAAATACAGAGTTAGACGCTCTGTGTGTAGGAGACACACTGTACAAAAAATGATTACATGCATAGTTAACCCGTCAAGGTGTGGTAGCACATGGCTGCAACACATAATAGATAAACATTTTCAACTTACAGGATTAAGTAATTATTCTATGGAGTATGAAATTATAGATCATGCTAATGGCATGGACGTTATAAACAATCCACCAACAAAAAACTTTTTATTTAAATATCAATATTTGTATGCAAACAAGCCGTTGTTAGGTGCAGATAAATATATAGTGATAGACCGTAAAGATTTACATGCATGGATTTATTCTTCTTATATGTCTTTTCAAAATAGACACGTACATGGCAAAGCTCCTGTAAACCGCACGTTTGACCATGCTGTTTTTCAAAGTCATGAAAAAGCTATGATGAAACTAAGACAAGAGTCATGGGAACCAGAGAAGAAGAGACTTATAAGCCATGGCGCAGTGTCCTTAGTGTATGAAGATATAAAAGATTTATCATCAACAGAAATATTAAAACTGTGTGGTTACGACGATGCCACAGAGTTTGATGTAAATGACTTATATTTTCTGGGTAAAAAACTAGAACCAGTATGGTCTTGTAATCAAGAGTAAATTAACTTATAGTTACGCTATGGGATTACCCAAACAATTATCAGAACAACAAAAGAAATTTGCGGAGTTACTTGTTTACAATGAAGGACGTAAGACACCTACAGAATGTGCGATTGAAGCAGGCTATGCAGAAGGCAGCGCTCATGTACGCGCGTCTGAGCTTCGCAATCCAAACAAGTTTCCACTCGTTGCTAAATACATCGGAGAACTCAGACAAGAGGTACAGAAGAAATATGAGGTTACTTTTGAGAAACACATCACAGAACTCGGCCGCATACGCGAAGCAGCTTTATCTAAAGGAGCTTTCTCGGCAGCTGCGAATGCAGAGGTGGCAAGGGGAAAAGCAGCAGGACTTTATATCGAACAAAAAATAAGTTTGACTGGTAAGATAGAGGACCTATCTATTGAAGAGTTAGAAAGTAAAATGAAAAAGATATACGAAGATAACAAAGTATTAATAGAAGGAGAGTATACAGTTGGCAAAGAAGAGTAAGCTGTATAGTGAACATATACCTGGACCAAAGAAGAGAACTTCGATTGGACAAAGCGTCAGGTCACGACCGAAGAATAAACACAAGAGACGCAATTATAAAAAATATAGAGGACAAGGAAAGAAAAGATGACATCACTTTACCAATTTAGACAACACACAGAAGATAAACAGACACTACCATGTTTTGTTTTAAACCAAGTGTTAGACCCACAGAACTGCGACGATACGATTAAAGAATTAAAAGATAAAGTTCAGGTAGCACAACATCAACACGAAAGTAAATTATCTCTAAGTCAAAACTCAGATATTAGAGATAGTGGAGTGCATTGGTTCAACAATCCCAATTTATCAGGTATAATAAGAAGTGTTGTTGATCTTGCAAACTATGAAGCAGGTTGGCACTACGACATTATAGATCATGAATTTTTTCAATTTACAAAATATACAAAAAAACAACATTATGGATGGCATACGGACGGAAATGGTTGTCATCTAGCAGCCAGAAAAAGTGCAGTTATACACAACAATGATAATTTACAACACACAAGGCAAACTAATTTATTAGGCACTGTCAGAAAGATAAGTGTCAGTGCTATTTTAAATGAAGACTATGAAGGTGGAGATCTACAATTTAAGACACTATCATCAATGGGTGAAGAACAAATCTCGACTGTGAAAGGTAAAAAAGGTGATATAATTGTGTTTCCTTCTTATATTAATCATAGGGTAACACCAATAACAAAGGGAGTTAGGTATTCTATAGTTGCTTGGTTTGGAGGGCCACCATTTAAATGATTAGCAGACATTGGTATGACACAAAGAAACTAATCCAGGTATTGGAAAAGTTTAATGAAAGCGAAGAGGGTAAGCATGCAAGGGTGCAGATGATAATACCAGCAGGTAGGGCCCCTGATCAGCGTGAGTTTAACATCAAGGAGATTAGACTAGTTGACAACAAGATAATAGGTGCAACAGAAAAGCACAGACTGATGATATTAGTAGAATGATTAAGAACTTTATAACTACATTATGGGGTGCACCAAACAAGGGTGTGTATGATGAGCCAGACCCAGACGACCTGACTGTAGACAATGCATACAAGACAAGATGGATCTGGTATCACACTATTTTAGGTATCGAATTGTTTGTAATCATAGTGCTGTTGACTGCTATTTTAGTGGTCTTAGCCATCAAGTGATTTACTTTGAAAAGCGAGTCAAAACTTTGGCAAAAAGTTAAGAAAAATACACCTGGAATAATCTGGACACGCATTGAATCTTGGGCATCTTTTGGCTTTCCTGACCTAGTAGGATACCATGAAAACTATGGTTTTTTTACAATGGAGTTAAAAGTAACAAAAAGTAAAAAAGTTAGCTTCTCACCACACCAAATTGCCTTCCATATACGCCATCCTACGCACACGTTTATCTTAGTCCAGACGCACGGTCATAGCTGCCCAAAACTTTATACAGGAGCCATGGTCCAAGAGCTTGTGGCTAAGGGCACCGATGCTTGTAGCTTGTCGCTTGATGCTTGGGGCTTGTTGCTTGAGGCTTGTAGCTTGCAGCTTGCTTGGCGCTTGTAGCTTGGCGCTTGTAGCTAGACGCTTCCCACAGACGCTTCCCACATCGATACGCACGGCCATGAACCGGCCCGCCACGTACAGCAGCGCTGTACGTCTAGTGTTTTCCATATGCTACGTTCTTAATATTACGATCCCAACAGGCCCGGCAGTCTCGGCACGCGTTCCCCTGGTCCGGAGCTGGGCAGCTNCNNCCAGTTGTAACGACCGTAGAAGTCAGGGGCCAGGAACCCGGCGCGGGTCCGTCTACCTTCGTCGCGCTAAGCCTTATTGTCAGGTTAGCTGGCACCCGGTCCTGCGGGATCTTAGAAAGGAGCCCGGCCTCCCGTGTGGGAAGCCAGTGCGCCACGTCTGGCGTCATGCGACAGACCTGGAATATTTTCAATAGATGTTTAACTGATTGTATGTCGCCGGAGTCATGCCAGCGGAACCAGCGGGACTTCCTGGCATTTATATCTGCAGCCATGGTTCGCGCCCAGTCGGGCCGGCTTATGCTGGCAAGTCTTCGCATCATGGCGTCCATGACGTTTGGAAATCTGTACCTGCCTTTCAGTGCATAACAGCCGTGGCACGTGGTGCCCGGGACCTGCGCCAGCTTGCTGCCAGTCTTGCAATGGATCGCGGGCAAGTTGTACGCGTAGCCCGGCATCTTGCTGGGCCTGCTCAGGCCACCTGTAATTAATTTTCTTTGCTCTTTATTCATGTTGTAATCCTTTCTAATAAAATCCCATATATAGTTTATTTACGGTACATGTCAACCGCAAATAATTTTAATGGCTTGCTGCTTGTTGCTTGCCGCTTGGGGCTTGGGGCTGGCCGCCTGGCTTCCCGTTGCTGTTTACGCTGCACCCAGTACGGATGGACCGTGCCCCGGATGTCCGGGGCAGGGCCGTAGCAATGTTGCTTACGAGTCAAGGATACTCTCCATGATCTTCACGTTCTCTTCAGTGGCAGGGACCACAAAGGCAGCGTCACCGACGATATGGCACCAATCGCGCCAGTCAGCTGTGAGCTGGTCCTTCTGGGGCTTCATGTGCCAATAGCGCATTTGGCTGGCACGCCAGTTGTGCGGGCTGTTCTTCATTAGGCCCTCTTCATCGCAGTACAGGTCCCCTTCCAGGTGATGGCCGCGCTTAACGTCCGTATACGCTGCGGGCACGATTTGCAGGATGTCAGTGTTACAAAGTTTGTAGGCACCGTTCTCACCACTGAACGGGTAACAGCCGCCGTCTTCAGGCTCGGGCTGGTCCTTCACTGTGTGTGCTGTTATTGGCTGCTTTACATCAGCAGGTATTTTTAATGCTAAATAATCCATAATTATTCCTTTCTTTAGATTATATGGGATCATACCACAATGGCAGTCCCTGTCAAATCTTTTTACGCTTGCGGCTTGTTGCTTGCGGCTTGGCCCGGATCTTTTTTTTCTTAAGCCAATAGCCGGGGTCCAGGCGCAGCGTTGGATGGGCCGCAATTTCAGATATTTTTACAGTTGTATATTTCATAATTTGCGCCTGGCTCTTCCCACCACCAACTATGCACGTTGCGGCAGTAATAACCAGGCAATTATTTATATGGGATTATATTTGACAAATTCAAGTTATTTTGATAAAAATAGATATAAATTAATTAGAAAGGATAAATCTTATGGAAACTGAAAAACAAGTAACTCAGGTTAGTGTCGAAGATTTAACTGATATACTAAAAGACCATCAGTATTTTAGAGTTAGATACTTTGCAAAAAAGCACAACGACTTTGTTGAGAGAATTGGAGTAGTTGATGACAAAATGAGACTATGGGAAGATAGCAAAGAGGAAATATGTTTTACATATTTTGACCTAAAACAAAACGGCTATCGTACTGCAAAAAATATCGACTACATACAAACTGCAAGTCTAAGAAAGGAAGCATTAAACTAATGAGATATATTTCAAAAGAAGGTTGGCTCTGCATTTTAATCATACTCGCTGGATTATATTTTCCAGCGAGAGCTATTTTGTTTTGGGGGTGGGGCATATGAGTACCGCCAGACATTGCAAGAACTGCGGCAAGAAGTATTATCCAAAGTCTTACTATAGCTACCCCCAATTTCATTGGGGGACCAGCGACGCGGACAAGATGGAATATGCGCGGTTCCATAGCCTAGGTTGTATGACTGAGTGGCTTAGAAAAAATAAAGAAGCTTTCGCAGAATTAGTTGACAACATCTCACAAAATGTGATACAAGAGGAAAACCATAACAGAAAGGATTAATATGGAAAAGATAAGACTAAACGAACAGAAANGNNGACTNCTCAAAAAAGANTGGTCGCATACTGTTTACAACAATATGCCTATGCAAGTTGAGGAAGATTTAAAACTTGCACAGGANAACTTTAGAAGTGTCCGNNATGATGTTTGGGACAATGTGATTACACCACAAGTGGAACACCATTATCCTATGGCAGATATGAAGATACTTAAAAAGTATGACACAGGCAGAAGCTACGATAGGTTTACAACAACCGACAGTTGCTTCTATTTCAAACCACAATTCGCTGACATAAGTGAACAACAATTTAAGTTTACTATGGACATAGATGAATACTTGGCTTTGTATCACAAAGAGCTACAAGCCAAAGGACACCAAGCGACTATCAAGGTTGAGTATGACCAAACACAAAAGCAAGAAAACCCACACTTCCATAAGTTGCGAAGTGATATGAGTGCTGACTTTGCNNCAATAGCAAAAGCCAATGGCACTTACGAGGACTATGCTTTGTTTCAAGANGACAGGAACTATGGTTGGAANGACAGGTGTTTAGATGTANNTGATAGCGACTTNGGTAANTTTAGAAAAGTNGTTGTTGCAGGNAGTTGTCATNNTCGTTGTATGATGATGTCAAGTGAAGCTGATTGGCAAATGCTGAAACAGTTTGAGATGGCAAAGTCAAGACTGACCAATGCACACAGAGAGTTATGGAAAGAAAAGAATACTCTTATAACTGATATGAACTCTATCATTGACCAAGCTAAGTTTATTGGCGATATAGAACAGTATTGGACTAATGTACGAGAGTGCGTAAACTTCGAGAACTCGGACATAGGCAAGGAATTGTCCATAGTTAGTGAACAGACCAAGACACGACTATCACAAGCTATGAACAACATAAAGCTAGACGATAAAGAGCCAGAGCTAGTGGTTGTTAATGCAACTGCTAGTGGCTTCTCTCTAGTGAATTAGGATTGTTGGGGGTATGGTAGTTATATCTGTAAAACCCCCAGCAACGCTTGGAGCTTGCGGCTTGGGGCTTGCGGCTTTGATTAGTGGGGGGTTGCCCTCCGAAGAGGGCGTAGGTTAGTCAATGAATTGTTTTGCAATGTACAGAAATGACAGACCACACAATGCAAGTCCGAAGAGTGGTTGCCCAGCAACTGCCATTAGCAGACCACACACATTCAGAAGTATTACAGGTATTACAAATAACATATATATCCTTTCTGTTAATATCCCATAGTCCTATATTTGCACACATTTGTCAAGGGGTCCCTACACAAAACACACACATATATGTACACAGGGGGGTGTACCCCAGATCTAGTATAAGGGGTCCCAATAACTACCACATATAGCCTTGTTTTATAGATTTACACGTGCTAAATTCGTTTTCACTAAAAACACAAAGGTGCAAAAAATTATAAAAAATTTTTTCAAATGCTAACCCCAGAACAGATAAACAATTTACCTCCTGATACAAAAAAGGAATATTTAAAAGCAGCGCTGCTTCTTGATGAAAAGAAAAAAGACGAAGCAATACGAAATGATTTTTTAGAATTTGTAAAATACATGTGGCCTGAATTTATTGAAGGTGAGCACCACAAGATCATGGCCGATAAGTTTAACAAAGTTGCAAGTGGTGAAATAAAACGATTGATAATAAACATGGCACCAAGACATACAAAGTCTGAGTTTGCATCAAACTTTTTACCTGCATGGATGATCGGTAAACAACCTAATCTAAAAATAATTCAAGCCACGAACAACGCTGAGTTAGCCGTGAGATTTGGTCGTAAAGCCAAGTCACTAATTGACACGGAAGATTATCAAAAAATATTTAACACAAGATTACGTGAGGACTCACAAGCCGCAGGTAAATGGGAAACAGCACAAGGTGGCGAATACTATGCAGCCGGTGTCGGTGGATCAATTACAGGTCGTGGTGCGGATCTACTTATCATTGACGATCCACACTCTGAGCAAGATGCGCTGAACGTGGCTTCGTACGACAGAGTTTACGAGTGGTATACATCAGGACCTAGACAACGTTTGCAACCAGGAGGTAGGATAATTGTTGTGATGACTCGATGGTCAGTTGCTGACCTGACAGGTAAGCTAATGAAAGCACAAAAAGAGCCAAAGTCAGACCAGTGGGAAGTGATCGAGTTCCCTGCCATATTACCATCAGGCAAACCAGTATGGCCAGGATACTGGAAACTAGAAGAATTAGAAGCGGTGAAAGCATCCGTGAATATACAAAAATGGAATGCACAGTACCAGCAAAACCCAACAGCCGCTGAGGGATCAATCATCAAAAGAGAATGGTGGGTGCCGTGGGAGAAAGACGAGTTGCCGCCACTAATGCACGTGATCCAATCTTATGACACCGCGTTTATGAAGAAGGAAACAGCTGACTACAGCGCCATAACTACATGGGGCGTATTTAGACCTAGCGAGGACGATGGACCGAGGCTTATACTATTAGACCTTGTAAAGGATAGATACGAGTTTCCAGAACTGCGTAGAATAGCAAAAGAGCAGTATGATTACTGGAAACCAGAAACTGTGATTGTAGAGGCAAAAGCATCAGGTTTGCCGTTGACCTATGAAATGCGTAAACTGGGCATACCGGTTATTAACTTTACACCAAGCAAGGGAAATGATAAACATACTAGAGTGAACTCTGTTGCTCCGTTATTTGAGTCAGGCATGATTTATTATCCGGACCGCAAGTTTGCTGAAGACATGATTGAGGAGTGCGCTGCATTTCCACTGGGGGAACATGACGACCTAGTTGATAGCATGACTCAAGCAGTAATGAGATTTAGGCAAGGTGGCTTTATAGAACATCCAGAAGACTACGAGGATGAAGAGTTACCACAACAGCGAAGGACGTATTATTAATGGCCGTAAACAAAATTAAAAAAGGCTTAGATTATCTAAAGGACCTGTTTGGTGTTGGTAAAAAAGCTGACATACCTACAGCAGGAACTGCTAAACCCACAAACACTGTTGAAGACGTTTTTACAAAATACGACGAAACTACACCACCAGGACAATTTAAAAAACAAGGCGAGATAATAGACGAAGACGGAAACGTTGTAACAAAAGAATACAGCTACAACCCAGAGTCTTTTACAGAAATGCAAAGGAGAGAAGGCAAAGGTAGTTTTTCTGAAGAGTCCTTAAGAGAACAATACATGGAAAGTGTAGATGCAGACGTGATGTCATACGACGAGTTTGTTATGAAACAACGAGGCATAACTGAAGCACAACTAGAAGCAGAAAGGGCGATGAGAGCAAAACGAGTTTCACCAGAACCAAAACAAGTTTCAACGCCAGAGTCTGATAAATTTATATCAGATGTACAAGCTGCAACAAACAGATCAGAAGAAGATATTAGAGAAACAATTGTTGATGTCATGAACGAAGGTTATGAAGCAGGTGATCCAAAGAGAACAATGTTTGATAACGACGAACAGATAAATGCATTCTTAGGTATTAAGAAAATAAACCAAGGAGACTTTGAAGAATTTGTAGATGACTTTTTAAAAAGGCTAGCTCAAAGAGAGCCATCAGAATATGCACCACCTGTTTTAAGAGATAAAGACACAATGAAACTTGGAGCGGGGAAACGGGTTTTTAAAGATGACGATTATCAAAAATCTTACGATATGTTGGATGAGTATGGTTTTAGAGTTACAGATGATCCATCAGATATTATTCCTTACAGCCAACTATCAGAAAAAGATATTAGACTAATTAAATTAGGTGTGCCTATGAACAGTAAAAAATACAAGGCACAAATGCAGGGATTGCAGGAAGGTAAACTTTTATCAGAGCTAGAAGACGACCCTATTAAGAAAGCAAATGCAAAAGTTTTTGAAGATGCATCAGGTGCAACAGACAGAGCGAAAATAAACAAAGCAGATGAAGACCTAAAACAAAAAGCAACAGATGAAATTATGGAAGCTATAGAAGAAGGTAATTTTGACAAAGCAAGAGAGATAGAAGATTCGTTTAATGATGGCACATACGTACCTGGAGGAAAGAAAAGAACACTGAATGCAAAAGGTGGTCGTATTGGTTTTAATACTGGCGGAGGTGTTCCAGACGCTGCAACTATTCTAGGCCTTTTTGATCCTAAAGGTATAAAGCAGTTTGGAGTACAAATGGGAATGCCTGGTACTCACTATGGTAGTCCGTATGGTCTTAGTAATGAATATCATGCAATGGATACGTTGGGTAAAGTTTTGATGGAAAGAGCAAATCCTCAACTGGGGTATAATAAAGTTAATCCACTAGAATATGGAATAGGACCTGCACAAAAAATAAGTGGTACATACGGTCAAATGTCTCCTGAAGGTATGGCAGCTTTTCAAGCAGCAAAAGATAAACAACAAGAAGAAAGAATTGCTCAGTCAGATGCATATTTAAAAAGTTATGGATTAGATATATCTGGTGATCAAGCAGACGAATTATCTAAAGCTCTAGGTGCGTTTTATGCACCAGGTGCAAGCTCGATGGGTTTTGGTCTTAACCCCGGTGGTTCTATGAATGCAGAACAAGTACAGATGCAACGTCAACGAGCTGAAAAAGCAATTAGAGATTTTCAAAACTATTTAGATAAAAATCCTGAGTTAGGTGAAAAACTACAAAAAGGTTTATTTAGTGCATTTAACCCAGCAACTAGAATGGGAGCAAAAGCCTTTACGGATGAAGAGATGAATTTTTCAGAAAAAGATTTTGACTTCTCTGATGCATATGGAGCAGCTGAAGGTGGTCGTGTGCATCTTTCAGAAGGTGGTGGACCAAAGTTTTCTAGACGTGGTTTCTTAGGACTCATGGGTGCAGGGATTGCAAGTTTGGCAACGCCTTTTGGAAAAATGGTATCAAAAGCTCCGATCGGAGCTACAAAACAAGCGGTACAAAAAGTTTCAGGAATGCCTGAGTGGTTCCCATTACTTGTAAATAGAATTAAAACTAAAGGAAGAGTTACAAGAGAACCAGAGTATGCAGACTTTACTTCTGGCGGAGATACAGAAAAAGTTTACAAACTTGAGGATTATACTATGTATGAAGACATGACCACAGGTAAAATTACAGTAAGTGGTAGAGGTAATGATTACCAGCAAGTTTCTATGGAATATGCACCAGGACAAACAACCGTGACACGAAAACAAAATCCATTGACTGGAGAAATGGAACCTCATTATGTAACAGATAAACCAACTTTTGAAGCAGGCGAATATGCAAAAGGTGATCCGTACGATTATGAAAATTTTGGAGATTACGACGATTTAAAAGGTGATGTTCGTAATTGGGAAAACTTCGCAACAGGCGGTAGAAAGATGTCAGTAAAAGAAGCAGAAAAAGGGATTGATGATTTTATAGAAAAATATAGAAATCCAATTCTTGATGAAGATTTTGCAAAAGGTGGTAAAGTGGGTATGAAACAAGGGGGCATAGCATCTAGATTTAAGGAGAGAGTAAATTATGGTAATTGATAAAAAAACATTGAATGTTCCAAGACCTAGGCGTTCTTTTCAAATAAAAGGACCACAAGCAGGCGCTCAAGCTGCAACAGAAATGTTGCAACAACAAATGAACACAAAACCAAACATCGAAGTGACACCAACAGAAGATGGTGGAGCAGAAATAGATTTTGATCCACAAGCATTAAATGCAATGGCCGGTCCACAAGGACACAACGAAAATTTAATTAACTTAATGGATCCTGACGATGTTGAGCAATTATCTACAGACCTAATACAAGTTTACGAAGACTGTAAAGCATCAAGACAAGATTGGGAAAACACATACACAAAAGGTATGGACCTTCTTGGTTTTAAATACGAAGACAGAGCAGAACCTTTTAGGGGTGCAAGTGGTGCAACCCACCCTGTACTTGCAGAAGCAGTTACACAGTTTCAAGCATTAGCTTACAAAGAATTACTACCTGCTGATGGACCAGTTAGAACACAAATTGTTGGCGCTGTTACACCGGACAGAGAACAACAAGCTGATCGTGTAAGAGATTTTATGAACTATCAAATTATGGTTGAGATGAAAGAGTACGAGCCAGAGTTTGATCAGATGTTATTTAACTTACCACTATCAGGTTCTACATTTAAAAAAGTTTATTACGACTCACTACTAGGTCGTTGTGTTTCTAAGTTCGTACCTGCAGAAGATTTATATGTTCCATATACTGCAACAAGTTTAGAAGACACAGAAACAATTATTCACAAAATAAAAATGTCAGGAAACGATTTGTTAAAACAACAGCTGTCAGGATTTTATGCTGATGTTGCTGTAGAAGAAGATGCAAACGTTGATGAAGTAACAGAGAAAAAAGATGAACTAGGTGGTATTGATCCACACAGTGATGAAATTTATAATATTTTAGAATTTCACACGCATTTAGATTTACCTGGGTTTGAAGAACTAGATGATAGTATGCAAGAACCAACAGGTATAAAAATTCCTTACATTGTTTCTATTGATGAAGGTTCAGGCAAAGTTTTAGCTGTTAGAAGAAACTTCGACATAGATCATCCTACTAAAAAACGAAAAGAATATTTTGTACACTTTAAGTTCCTACCAGGACTTGGCTTCTATGGGTTTGGCCTAATCCACATGATCGGCGGATTGTCTAGAACTGCAACTGCAGCACTTAGACAATTATTAGACGCTGGCACCTTGTCAAATTTACCGGCCGGATTCAAGATGCGAGGCATTAGAGTACGTGATGAAGCTCAACCGTTGCAGCCGGGTGAGTTCAGAGATGTTGATGCACCTGGTGGAAACTTAAGTGATGCATTCATGCCTTTACCGTTCAAAGGCCCTAACGCAACGTTGCTACAGCTTATGGATTTTGTAGTTCAATCTGGGCAACGTTTTGCGAGCATAGCTGATATGCAAGTCGGAGACGGGAACCAAAGTGCAGCTGTTGGAACTACAGTTGCATTATTGGAAAGAGGCTCAAGAGTTATGTCTGCTATACACAAAAGATTGTATGCATCAATGAAACAAGAATTTATATTAATGTCTGAAGCGTTTGCAACATACCTACCACCGGTTTATCCGTATGATATTGTTGGTGCACAAAAACAAATNAAACAAGCAGACTTTAACGAAAGAATAGATATTATTCCTGTAGCAGATCCAAACATCTTCTCACAAACACAAAGAATTACAGTTGCACAAAGTGCATTGCAATTAGCATTATCAAATCCAAAAATGCACAACTTGTATGAAGCATACAGAGGCATGTATGAAGCGTTAGGCATAAAAAACGTAAATGTTATACTACCGCCACCGCAAAAACCTGCTCCAATGGACCCTGCGATGGAAAATATCATGGCAATGTCAGGAAAACCGTTCAAAGCATTCCCAGGACAAGACCATCAGGCACACATGGATGCACATTTGACGTTTATGGGCACATTTATGGCTAGAAATAACCCTCAAGCACTTGCATTATTGTCAAAAAACTGCATGGAACACATTGCATTGATGTCTCAAGAGCAAGTTCAACTAGAATTTGCAGAAGAAATTGCACAAATTCAGCAATTAACAGCAAATATGCAACAAATGGGTGGTATGAACCCTCAAAATCCGCAAGTTATGCAGGTTCAACAGCAAATTAAGCAAGAAACTGACCGAATTGAGGCTAGAAAAGCACAATTAGTGGCTCAATTGACCACTGATTACCTAGAAGAAGAGAAAAAAGTGTTAAATCAACTTGATAATGACCCATTATTGAAATTAAAGGCCGATGAAGTGCAATTAAAAGCTCAAGATCAGCAAAGAAAAGAGAAGGAAAGTGATGAAAAAGCCACTATGGACACTTTAAAACTGATCCAAGGAGGCCAAGAATTTGACGCTAAATTACAGCAAGATGACGAACATGCTAAGCTTAGAGCGTCAGTTTCATTAGCAAAAGACGGCATAAAACAGATGAAAGCCACTGTAATAGAGGATAAATAATGGCTGACGCGGAGCATGGTGGTGGATTAGGTTCGGGTTACGGGGGAACCAGTAGAGACAGAAACCGTGATAACCGTCGAATGAACACTCAGACGGTGTCAGAACTTCAAAACCTAAATAACGCATACGCACAAACCGACCAATACGGTGGCGTTGTTATGGGCGCTGGTCAACCACTAACAGACGAAGATGGTAATTATGTTGGATACGGTTTAGGACCGATAAGTGATAGAGATCCAGGAGAATTAGGAACACCAGGAGTACCTGATTTTGAAACATATCAAAAGAAACAAATAGAAGCTTTAGCTACTAATTTTAATTTAGAAAACCCGTTAGAAAAAGGTTTGTATGATTCTATCAAAACTAAATTAACTAACGTTAATCCAGAAACTGTTAGCAAACAACAAATGGAAGCATTTGCTAGGCAGATGGGAACAACCCTAAGTGCGTTACAGGATAGGTATAAGCCAGAAGCGATTTCAGCAATGACAGCTTTTGGATTAAATCAAACCTCTCTTGCAAATCAAGCTAAAGGTATAATAGATACTTTTACCGGAGCATATGATAGTATTGCAGGTGTCCCCGAAGATGCAAAATACTCTGATTATGGTATAGCTGCTGCTAAGTCATATTTAACCGGTATGACGGCAAAAGATCTTGCTGCTATTGGAGATCAAATTGGTTATGGAGAACTTGCAAAGGGTTTAACAAATATAGGTATGCAAGGTGTTTTAGCTCAACAAATAGGAAATATTTTTACGGGCAAACCAGCATTCTCAGCAGCTGTAGGAAATTACACTGACCCTACCACTGGTTTAACTTTACAAGAAACTTTAAACACAGCATTTGAGACGGGTGTAACCCCTGACATGGATACCTATTACACTCCTGATGCACTAAAAGCTCAAGGCATAATAAATGCAGGAATTTTTAAAACAGATGAAGCAGGTAATATTCAAGGGTCACTAGGTTATAATTTATCAAACAGTTCTCTAGCAAATATGATGGGTGTCAATCCTAATTATGCTGGTGCTTATGTAGATCCAACGGTAGCGGCTCAACAAGGCTTTCAATATTCAGGCAGTACATATGGAATGCCTTCTGATCAATTTGGTATAGTTAGTAGTAATTTAGCTAACCCATACCAAGCTTATGGCCAATATTATATGAGTCAAATTGGTGACATGGTTGATAAACAACCTTCTGGAAATCCTTTAATGGAACAACAACAGATGGAACAACAACAGCAGTTTGAACAACAAAGAGCTCAAGAAGAACAAGAACGATATTTTGGAACATTAGATGATAGGCAACTTAGTATTTATAATAGATTAATAAATCAAGGTTATGGTGATGATTACGCTAAGTTGTATGTAGAGGGAATGAATTGAAAAAAGAAAAGAAAATCAGCAAGGTAATGCGTGAGTATAAAAAAGGTAAATTAAACATTGGAAAATCCAATAAAAAGGTTAAGAATAGGAAGCAAGCCGTAGCTATCGCGTTAAGCGAGGCCGGTGTAAACAAGAAGAGGAGACGCAAATGATCCAATCAGCAAAAGAATGGTTAATGGAAAAGTGGGACGACACATCCAAGAAAACCAAAATTATCGGTGCAGTAATCATCGTAATTATCATCTTAGGAATAACTCTATAATCACATGATACTTGACGTAGTCAAACTAGCAATCGGCGCTGGCACCCACATTATGAAAAATAGACAGCAGCGCAAAATGCTCGAGTCAGATGCTGCAATGTTGCATGCACAGAAAATGGCAAGTGGTGAAATCGAGTATCAAGCAGCCGTGAGGCAATCAAACGACAAAGGATGGAAGGACGAATTCGTTCTTATTCTCGTGAGTGCGCCCGTGTTATTGTTAATATGGAGCGTATTTAGTGATGATCCAAACATACAGCAGAAGCTAGATATATTCTTTGATAAGTTCAGCAACATGCCTTTCTGGTATCAGAGCCTCTTTATCGGAGTCGTAGCTAGTATATACGGCCTCAAGGGCGCAGATATTTTTAAGAAAAAGTAATTTGACTTAATCATACATCGGGGGAAAAAATGGGGGACAATAAACCCAAGAACCCGCTTGACGTGTTCTGGGAGCAACTAGGAGATAAGGAGAAAAAATATGTCCGAAGCTACAGATCCAATAAACGTGATCTACAAGATACAGAGAGAAATGAAAACTCAACTGGAGAGTCTAGTACAGACTCTAGCAAACGGGGGAGTTGACAGTATGGAAGAATACAAATATATAATAGGTAAGATCCATGCGACGGATCAATTAAATCAGGAACTCTCTAACCTGCTAGAACCAAAGGAGCCAGATAAAGATGACCCAAACAACGTCACACGCATTAGAAGCTAAATACGAAAAACAAGACCAAGAAGCTACAAATAAACCTAGCCAAACAAATTTAGAAAAATTACCTGACCCAACGGGTTGGCGTATACTTGTTATGCCTTTTCAAGTCAAAGAAGAAACAAAGGGTGGAATTATTATTGCACAAGAAACACTAGATAGAGCACGAGCAGCTGTACAAGTTGGTTATGTTCTAAAAAAAGGTCCTCTGTGTTATGCAGATAAAGAACGATATCCAACGGGACCGTGGTGCGAAGAAAAAGATTGGGTGATCTTTGCAAGNTATGCAGGATCACGCATGCAAATAGATGGTGGAGAAATAAGAATGTTAAACGATGATGAGATACTTGGGACAATAGGGGATCCTAAAGATCTTATTCACGCAATGTAATCATAGGAGGATTTACTATGCAAGAAGACGATTTAAAAATCGACGTTGGTGAAGCTGATGAACAAGAGACAGAAATAGATCTTGAAGCTGCACCACAAGAAGACCAACCAGAGGAGAAACCAGAAATAGAAATTGCTGAGGCTCCTGGTACAACACACGCAGAAACAGAAGAACTAAAGACAGAACAAAAAGAAGAGATGTCTGAGTATTCTGAAAGTGTCAAAAAAAGAATAGCTAAACTTACGCATAAGATGCGTGAAGCTGAAAGGCAAAAAGAAGAAGCTATTGAATATGCAAAAAATCAAAAAACTTCTGCAGATAAATATCGCAGAAAGTATGAAGCATTAGATGGTGACTACACAAAAGAATTTGAGAAGAGAGTTACATCTGGTACAGAAGCTATAAAAACAAAATTAGCTCAAGCTATTGCATCTGGTGATGTAAACGCTCAAGTTGCAGCGCAAACTGAGTTAGCACAATTATCAATGGACGCTAGTAGATTGGCTAGAATTAAAGATATTGACAAGACTCCGTCTATATCTCCAGAACCAGCTGTATCACAAGAAAAGGCTTCACCACCACAACCACAGAGACAACCTGATCCTAAAGCAGACGCTTGGGCACAGAAAAACCCGTGGTTTGGTACTGATAATGCAATGACTTACACTGCTTTTGACATACACAAGCAACTTGTAGAACAAGAAGGTTACGATGGTCAATCTGATGAATATTATGCAGAGGTTGATAAACGAATAAGACTTGAATTCCCACACAAATTTGATACAAATAAGGGAACTACAGCTGAACCAGTTCAGACTGTTGCTAGTGCCAATCGTCCGGCCGCAAAAGGACGCAGAAAAACTGTGAAGCTCACACCATCACAGGTAGCTATTTCTAAACGATTAGGTGTGCCGCTAGAAGAATATGCGAAACAATTAGCCGCGAAGGAGGTATAAGCATATGGAAAAGAAAACAAATAAAAAAACTTCCCGCGCGAGTCAAACTCGGGCTAAAAGTGAAAAGCCTAAAGTATGGACTCCACCATCAGCACTAGATGCACCGCCTGCACCAGATGGATATAGGCACAGATGGATTAGAGCCGAGAGTATGGGGAACGATGATTCCAAAAATATTACCGGTAAAACTCGATCTGGTTGGGAATTTGTCAGAGCTGACGAATATCCTAACGATGACTTTCCGTCNGTAGAATCAGGTAAGTATGCAGGTGTTATAGGAGTTGGTGGCCTTGTGCTGGCAAGGATACCCGAAGAGCTCGCAAAGCAACGAGAGGCGTATTATCGACAGATGACCGACGATCGTAATGAAGCTTTAGATAACGATGTCTTGAAGGAACAGCACCCAAGTATGCCGATCAATCAAGATCGACAGACTCGTGTAACTTTTGGTGGTACAAAGAAATAGCATTTTGATATTTCGACCACTGATATAAACAACAACCTTTAAGGAGGAAAACAATATGGCAAACTTAAATGCCCCTTTTGGTTTGAATCCGGTTGGAAGTATCAGCGGAGGAGCTAACCAAAAACTCAATGAGTACAAAATTGCATCTAACGAAACTAATGCAATTTTCCAGGGCGACATGGTACAACCAGACTCTGGCAATATCCAGCAAGCTGGAACAGGTACGACTAACATTGGTGTTTTTTGGGGTTGTAAATTCGATGACGCAACAACTAACAAACCAACTTTTAAAAACCAGTCTAAAGCCAGCGGAAACGGGGCTGTAGCTGACGCATTTGTTTATGATGATCCACACCAAGTATTTGAAGTACAAGGTGACGGCGCATCTGCACAAACTGACGTTATGCAAACAGCAGACGTAGTCGTGGGCACAGGCTCAACAGCAACGGGTGTAAGTGGAATGACGCTTGACTCTGCAGGACCAGCCGGTATTGGCGCTGGTGCTAACCTAATGATTATCGGTTTCTCTAATAAAGAAGGCCGATCAGAAATTGGTTCAGACAATGCAGTTTACAACGTTTTAATCAACGAACACTTGTACGCATAATAGCAGGAGGACATAAATAATGGCTATATCAAGACAACAACTAGCTAAAGAGCTAGAGCCAGGTCTGAATGCTTTATTCGGACTTGAGTATAAAAACTACGAGAACCAACACGCAGAAATCTTTGATACAGAAAATTCTGATCGAGCATTCGAGGAAGAAGTAATGTTATCAGGATTCGACAAAGCTAACGTTAAGTCTGAAGGTTCAGCAGTTGCTTATGACAACGCGCAAGAGACTTTCACTGCAAGATATCAACACGAGACAATTGCTCTCGCGTTCTCAATCACTGAAGAAGCGATTGAAGATAACTTGTATGACAAGATCTCTACTCGTTACACAAAAGCACTAGCTAGATCTATGGCTCAAACTAAGCAAGTCAAAGCTGCTACAATTCTAGACAACGCATTCACTGCAGGAGCATCTGCAGGTGGAGATGGCGTTGCGCTTTGCTCTGGTAACACTGGAGCAGGTAGAGCAGTTCACCCAACAATTGCAGGAGGATTCGCAAACGAATTAACTACTGCAGCTGACTTAAGTGAAACTTCACTAGAACAAGCAGTAATAGACATTGCTAAGATGACTGACGAGCGTGGCTTAAAAATTGCAGCGAAAGGGCAGAAATTAATCATTCACTCTTCACAGCAATTTGTAGCTGAAAGAATCATGAAATCTGCAAACAGAGTTGGAACAGCTGACAATGACATCAACGCATTGGCATCTAAAGGAATGATNCCACAAGGATATGTGGTAAATAACTTCCTATCTGATGACGACGCGTTCTTCATTAAAACTGATGTTCCTAACGGTCTGAAACACATGGTTCGTGCACCAATCAAAACTGCCATGGAAGGTGATTTTGAAACTGGTAACGTTAGATATAAAGCTAGGGAAAGATACAGCTTCGGCTTCTCTGATCCTAGAGGTATCTTCGGATCTCCAGGTGCATAATCGTTAAGGTTATAAACCTATTAAGAGGGCGGCTTCGGCCGCCCTTTTTATTTGCAATCACAAAATTAAAAGCGTATATTCAAAGAAACACAGACTTGACCAGACGGCCTCGCGACTGTGTTAAATTAACAGGAGGATAAACACATGGGTACAACTACTTTTTCAGGACCGGTCAGATCAGAGAACGGTTTCGAAGATATAACAAAAAATGCAACTACTGGTGCTATAACTAGTAATGCTGCTTATAACAAAGCTATTAGAGGCGGAGTACAAGCATTATCAGGCGCAGGAGCTGCAGACACTGTAAACCTAATAACAGAGCTTACTACAGCCGGCGGAGCTGCTGCAGTAACTTTAGCTGATGGAACAACTTCAGGGCAAATGAAAATCATTAACATGATTGTTGATGGTGGTGGAACTGCAACAGTTACTCCAACTACATTTGCAAACGGATCAACAATTGCTTTTGATGCAGTTGCTGAATCAGTAACTCTAGTTTGGAACAGCACTATTGGCTGGGTCGCTACTTCAGTAAACGGCGCAACAATAGCTTAATACAAAATTAATGTGGGGCTTCGGCCCCACAAATTTAGGAGGAGAATATTATGGCAGGTGGAGGATCATTCACATCAGACCAAAGAACAGCACACGCAATAGCTGATGGACAATTAGTAACTGGACCTTGTAGAGTTACATCTATCCAAGCAAAAGGCAATAATGCCAACTGTAGTGTTATACTTTATGACAATACTTCTGCAGCAGGCACAGCACATACTTTCTTGTTTGGAGAAGAAGGACTGCAAATCTTTATTCCTGGAAGTGGAATAAGATTTAAAACAGGAGTCTTTTTAGATTTAACTAATACTGGTGGCGTTACAGTAACGTTCAACTAGGAGGTTAGATGGCAACATCAGGTACAACTACTTTTGAAAGTGGTTTCTTAATCGACGACGTTATACAAGAAGCCTATGATAGAGTTGGAATTAAATCAGTAAGTGGTTATCAATTAAAATCAGCAAGACGTTCTTTAAATATAATGTTCCAAGAATGGGCCAATAGAGGTCTACATTATTGGGAAATAGACAAGACAAATGTTGATTTAGTTGAGGGTCAAGCAGAATACAAATTTTTCAGAAGCTCTGGTGATGGCACAAGTGCAACTACATCACCTACAAACGGCATATATGGTGTTGATGATATTTTAGAAGCAGCACTAAGAAGCAGTAAAACACTAACAACACAGAGTGATTCTGCTCTTACAAAAATAAACAGATCTACATATTCTGGCTTATCTAATAAATTATCAAAAGGCGCACCATCACAATATTATGTTCAAAGATTTATAGACCACACGTTATTAACTGTATACCCAACACCTGATGCAACTAATGCAGCCAAAGATCTTGCTATCTATTTTGTAAAAAGAATACAGGATGCGGGTGCTTACAGTAACACAGCAGACGTGCCTTACAGATTTGTGCCATGCATGTTAGCAGGTTTGTCTTACTACTTATCACAAAAAAATAAACCAGAATTGGTACAGCAAATGAAACTGTTGTACGAAGACGAACTACAAAGAGCGTTAGCAGAGGATGGCTCATCTTCTAGTACGTTCATAACTCCACAGGCATATTACCCAAATGTCTAATTTTGCTACAGGTAAAAAATCAAAAGCCATATCTGACAGAAGCGGGATGGCATTTCCATATGCAGAAATGCGTAGAGAATGGAATGGGTCACTAGTCCATGAGTCTGAGTTTGAACAAAAGCACCCACAACTAGAACCAAAAGTACAAAAGGGAGACGCACAAGGTTTGCAAAACGCAAGACCTGATAGAGTGGAGTCTGCAGTTGCTCACATATTAAGTTCAAGAGCGTTAAGCACAGGTGCTAGAGACTCTACAATTGTAACTGTAAATGACCCAGGTCATGGTTTTGCAACTAATGATGTTGTTAGATTTAGAAAAGTGGAATCTCATTTCCCTGCATACCCAGAAGTCTCACACATAGAAGACGATGATATAAACTACGCACCCGGACATGTTGTAACAAAAATAGACAATGATAATTTTTCTTTTTCACCAAATGATATTTTAACAGATTGGTTAACTGCTAATTGTAGCCCTGGAACTACGACTGTTTATGTTGATATGGACGGCGTGTTGACAGAATATTACAATGCAATCGCAACTTTTGCTACATCACAAGGTTTACTAAATTCAGGTGGTGATTGGTACGAACTAACACCAGAAATAGAGTTAGCTGCAATAGCAGCAGTGCCAACCACTTTTTTCCAAAATTTAGCAAAACGAGCAGAAGCAGATGCATTAATTGATTTGGTTATAGCTAAAAATGGTTCTTACGAGGTTCTGTCTACTACTACAAGCACCAACATGACTAACCAAAAAAATGCATGGATATCAGCTAATTTAACAGGAGCCAGAGCTCCTGCAGCAAATAATTATGCTACAAACTTTAATAAAGGTCCCTATGGTGGAGCCAATAAATTGTTAATTGATGACAGATTAACTTATATAAATCAGTTTGAGGCTGCTGGCGGTAAAGGCTTTAAATACTTTGAAAGTGGTGGTATAAGAAGTTTTGGAGGTAGAGAAGCTTCCGTAGGACCAGTGAGTTTATTAGCATGACAACATACGCAGAATTAGTAACACAAATTAGAGATTACACAGAAACAGATAATCAGGTTTTAACTGATACTATTATTAATGACTTTATAGAACATGCTGAATATAGAATATTTAGGTCTATTGAATTAAATAATGACAATGTTTACGTAAATGGTAATACCGCATCTGGTAACAGATTTGTAAAATTACCAGGTAATGATGCCACTGATCCCAGCGCACCACAATTGGACGAAATTGCGACCATTAGATATGTAACAATTTATACAGATTCTGGCACAAAACAAAGACATGATCTGGTTAGAGTGGATCAAGATTTTATGAGTGAGTATTATGATACTCCAGAGGTAGCTTCAACTGCTATACCTAGATATTATGCCAACTGGGATATGGGCACAATAGTCGTTGCACCTACTCCCAATGCAGTGTATAAATTTGAGATAGGTATTACTAAAAAACCAACAGGCTTATCAAGTAGTAATACCAAAACATGGGTCAGCGTAAATGCTCCTAATGTTTTATTGTATGCCTGCTTATGTGAAGCGTTTAAGTTCTTGAAAGCGCCGAACGACCAACAAGTGTATGAAGCTTCTTATCAAGAGGCTATACAAGCACTTGCACAAGAACAATTAGGTAAGAAAAGAAGAGATGAATATAGGGACGGAAGTTTACGTGTTCCTATACCATCTGCAAACCCTTAATAGGAGAATATTATGGCAATATCACAAGCAGTTTGTAGTGTGTTTAAAAGAGAGCTACTAAAAGGAAATCACGACTTTGATGGCACAGGAAGTGTCGCTTATTATATTGCGCTATATACTTCTTCAGCAAGTTTAGGAGCTGCAACTACTGCATACTCATCTTCAAACGAAGTAACAAATTCATCAGGAGCTGCTTATTCAGCAGGTGGTAAGGCTTTAACTTCTCCAACTGTTACATTGTCTGGTACAACAGCGTTTGTTGATTTTGCAGATGTATCTTGGACAAGTGCATCATTTACTGCAAATGGTGCTTTGATTTATAGACAAGATGGTGGTGCTCCTACTGACGATGCTGTTGTTGTGTTAGCGTTTGGTGGTGACTTTACAGCTTCTAACGGCACATTCACAATTCAATTCCCAGCAGCTGGTGGTGGATCAGAGATAATTCGTTTAGGATAGGAGCCACATTATGGTTGCTATTAACGATAGAGTCAAAGAGACAAGCACAACCACAGGCACAGGCACTGTAGATTTAGCAGGTGCTGTCCCTGGTTTTGAAACTTTTGCAGAAAGAATTGGTAACGGCAACTCAACTTATTACTGTATAGTTTTGCAAGGTGGAGCAGAGTTTGAGGTTGGTATTGGAACTGTAACTGCTGGAACTCCGGACACGTTGTCTCGTACAACAGTTTTAGCAAACTCTGATAATAATACAAATAACGTAAATTTCAGTGCGGGTACAAAAGATGTTTTTTGTACTCTACCAGCATCTAAAGCTGTCGTAGAAGATTCTAGTAACAATGTTACTTTTGCTAATAATATAATTGTTGGTGGTACAGTTGACGGCGTAGATATTGCAACAAGAGACGGTGTACTAACCTCTACAACAACTACAGCAAACGCTGCTTTACCAAAAGCTGGTGGCACGATGACAGGTAACATAGTCATGTCTGGTACAGAAACTGTTGATGGTGTAGATATTTCCGCAAGAGACGCTGTTTTAACAACCACGACAAATACAGCTAATACAGCCAACACAACTGCCAGTGCAGCTTTACCAAAAGCTGGCGGTACAATGAGTGGTAATATTGTGTTTGACTCAGGACAACCAAAAGGTAACTCAGGTCTTGTTCCCGCTGCAGGAACATCAGGACATTTTCTAGCTCACAATGGAGCTTTTGCGCAAGTTGCATATTCAAATTTGTCAGGAGCACCAACAGTGCCAACAAACAACAACCAACTTACAAATGGTGCAGGTTATGTAACATCAAGTGGAGTTACGTCTGTTGCAACAGGTAATGGTTGCACGGGTGGTACAATTACATCTACAGGTACTATATCAATGTCAGGGTCATACTCGGGATCCTTTTCTGCGAGCTCAAACATCACAGCCTATAGTTCTGACGAGCGATTAAAAGATTTTAAAGGCAAGATAGATAATGCTCTAGACAAAGTAGATGAACTAAATGGTTATTATTTTGAATGGAATGATATTGCTAAAGGTTTAGATGGTGGCAAGTCATTTAAAGAAGGCATGGAAGTTGGAGTATCTGCACAAGAAATAGAAAAAGTATTACCGGAAGTTGTAACAGAAGCACCTATTGTAAAAATAGAAAACTTAGATGTAGATTACAAAACTGTATACTACGATAAAATTGTGCCTTTATTAATCGAAGCTATAAAAGAATTAAGAGCAGAAGTAAAAAAGCTTAAAAAGGATAGCTAATGAGTATAGGTTCGGTTGCCTTTTCGGAAGCTCCTTTTAGTTCAAAAGGTTTTAGTCCTGATGCAAAGGTTACCCCTGCCGGTCTAAGTTTAACCTTAACTTTATCCAATGCATATTCGGTACAAAAAACTCACTTTGTAAACGGTTTTAATTTATCACTTACAGAAGGAACAATAACACCGCAAATTGTTCCACAAGAAGCTAACTTTAACACAACTGTTACACTAAACGATCCAACTGTTATCGCTGATGGTACAATACACTTACCAGCGAACAGTTTAGGAATGACAGTAAGTTTGGGTGCAACTACAGGTTATGAAGTTATTGCATCTGAAACAGGTTTTGCAATACCTGTAGATTTAAACTTTAGTCAAGCTAACATTTTTTTAAATGCAGATGTAACACTAACTGGCCAAACTATAACATCAGCCGTAGGACAAGTTGCAACAGGTCCAGGCATAACAGGATTTGAATTAGATGCCGCTGTATTAAAAGACGACGGTGAAAAAACATTTGCTGTTACCGTTGTTCAATCTGGTGGTCAAAATATTTTTGTAATAGATGGTGTACAAAAACCTGCTTTATCTCTTGTAACTGGTACTAAATATATTTTTGATCAAAGTGACGGTACAAATGCAAATCATCCACTTAGAATTGCTGCAAACGGAGTATTAGATAATACAAATGTAACTGTTGTAGGCACACCGGGACAAGCGGGAGCTAGAGTCGAATACATTGCTCCTGTAAATGAGGTTAGGAATATAAGTTATTTCTGTACTGTTCACGGCGCAGGTATGGGAAATACTATCAGTATAACTGGTACGCAAATTAATTTAAGTCCTGTAGCTGCTGTATCTGGTCAAACAATTACAGCTAGTGTTAATTCTGTAATCCCAGAGTGGATAGCAAACGTAGTAGGTCAACAAGCCAATCTATCAGTAAATAATGTTAATTTTGGATACGCTGTAAATGCTGTAGGTTTCAATGTACCTATTAACGTGGACAATCTTTTTGCGTTTACATTTAGTGATGTAGATGATACAACTACAGCTACGGTATCTGGAACGTCTATAAGCACTACCGGGGCCGGAGGTGCATCTTATTCGGATGTATCAACATCAGGTGCGGGTACAATACCAAGTACAGCCGTGCCAAATACTGGTGCCGGAGGGTCTTCGTATTCTGAGGTATCGACAACAGGCGCAGGAACAATTGAAGGAGAAGCAGCATAATGGCATCAACGTTTTCTGATAGATTAGGAATAGAACTAATTGGTGATGGTGAACAGGCAAACTCTTGGGGTACTACAACAAATAACAACTTTGGTAATATTTTTGACGAAGCAATATCTGGATTTTTGTCAATTGATTTAGGATCAGCTGGTTCAACCTACACTCTTACATTTAACAATGGACCTGTAACAAGAGCTACACAGCCAGATAGACAAGCCGTTTTAAGATTTCATAATTTTACAGCTGCTAAAATTATTCAAGTAGATACGACTACAAGCCCTAATAATACGCGTGAAAGAATTTACAGGGTTGTAAATGACGGAACATCTAGTGGAACAATACAATTTAAATTAGGATCAGGTGGTAACACTTCTGATTTAGTGCCACCAGGTGGTAGAGCAATTATTGCAACAGATGGTACAAATTTTTATACCCTTGCAGGCGGCGGTAGCACAAATGGATCTAATTGGACATCAACACCATTAACAACAACAGCAAATGTATTTAGTGGTCAAAAAGTTTTTATAGATACGGCATCATCTGGTGCGTTTACAGTAACACTACCTGCTGCTCCAGCAGTGGGTGATGAAATTTCTTTTTTAGACATAAAAAGTAATTTAGGTTCAGCTGCATTAACTATTAATCCAAACGGTAAAAAAGTATTTGGAGCAACAGCAAACGGAACTGTTTCTACAAATGGTGCTGGATTTACGATTGTGTTTACAGGAGATACGGACGGATGGATAATTACGGAGAAATAACATGGCAACATATGAATCAAGAAAATATGCTATTATTCCAATTAATGCTGATCAGATAGCAGACGGAACTGTTTCTAATGCAGAATTTCAAACTGTAGATACCACTACCTCTATTAATACACAACTGGGGGCTAAAGTTCCATTAGCGGGTGGAACCATGACAGGAGCTCTTGCTCATGGAGATAATGTAAAATCTACTTTTGGAGATAGTGCAGATTTAGAAATTTTTCACGACTCTAATAACTCTATTATTAAAAATGGAACAGGCACACTTAAATTTTTAGAAGATACAACTGAGTTTAAAAACAACGCAGATAACTCAACTTTTTTATCAATTAATTCTTCAGGTGTAACAGGAGATTTTATATCTGGTCAAACATCAACTAGCAGTGCATCAGGTAGTGATGAGATACTTGCAAAAATTGGTGGTAACATGAGAAGAATTACTATTGCAAATGCTGCATTACAAGGGCCAGCAGGATCGCCAGGATCGCCAGGATCAAATGGAGGTCCTGGACCATCAGGTCCACCAGGACCAGTTCCATCATCTGTAACCGATATAGGATCAGTACAGGTTTGTTATTATGATATTTTTAATTCAACAGCTTCTATAGGTAGAGGCAGCACAACGTCAGGATCTAACTTAAAGGTAGTATTGTATTCAACTTCAAACCTTCTTTTTGCTAAAAAAACTTTTAGTGGAGCTCAACCGGCTTCAGCTACAGGTCCAACTTTAAGTGGTACTTGGTTGTCTTTAACAGGAACTGCAACTGCAAACGTTTCAGGTGGTACTCAATATGGTCCTGGTTTATTTGTAAGGATATCGTAATGGCAACATATGAATCAAGAAAATATGCAATACCAGGGGCAAACATAACTAATATAGCTGCTACAGCTATTGCAGACGGTTCTGTTAACAACACGGAGTTTCAATCAGTTGACACAACTACTTCTATCAATACGCAGTTAGGAAGTAAATTACCAAAAGCTGGCGGAACTATGACAGGAGGTATTGTATTTCCTGATGATACTGGTCCAGCTCCAGCAAAAGTATCTTTTGGAGCAGGAGACGATTTAAGAATTTTTTCTGATGGTTCAGTTGGAATAATGAAAGGTAATGATTTAAGATTTAAAGATAGTTCAGACAATGAAATGTTAAAAGCTGTAACATCAGGCTCTGTAAAATTATCTCATTCGGGAAGCACCAAATTAGAAACATCGGCGACCGGAGTTTCTATTTCCGGAACTGTATCAGCAACCACTGCATCTGCTACTACAGGTTCTTTTACAAATATATCAGGTAATGGTTCTAGTATAACAAGTTTAAATGCATCTAATCTATCATCAGGAACTGTGCCTGCAGCAAGATTACCTGTTACGGGTAGACTTTTAAAAATGCAAACATTAGTAAGTACTAGTAACTATGATACTACTTCAGTTATTCCTTTTGATGCTTCAACTCCGACTTCGAGTGAAGGCATTCAAGTTATGACTCAAGTTTATGCACCAGTGGCAAGTAACAGTCAGCTGTTACATGTTTTATCAAGCGCAGTTACAAATGCCTCTGCGGGTGGAACTGTTTTATGGTCTATTTTTAACGGTAGTTCAAACATTGCTGCTTTTGCAAACACAACAGGGTCATCAGCTATTTGGAATCAATTTACATGCCAAGCGTATGAATCAAACACAGGTTCAAGTTCTAGAACTTACAGTGTAAGATTTGGTGTCAATACAAGTAGGGGTCACTGGTTACAAACAAACAACTATCAATATTTTTTAGGTGCAAAAGCCTATTATACTATTTTCGAGATTGCCGTATGAGTATTACTATTATGGACGCAATATTAGCGATTAACCCGGACGCAAAAGTATCTATTAAAAATGATCTGAATACAGATCCACCTATTGTAGATGAGCTTATATGGCATGACGGAACTACTCCAATTTCAGATATCAATATAGCCGCAAAAAAAGCTCAACTAGAAACTGAGTACGAAGCTAAAAAATACCAAAGGGACAGAAAAGCAGAGTATCCAAGTATAGAAGATCAACTAGATGACATCTATCACAACGGCATAGATGGTTGGAAAGCAACTATAAAGACTGTAAAAGATAAATATCCAAAGGAGTAACATGGCATTAGTAAAAACAACTTTTGCTCCTGGTATAGATAAGCAAACAACAACCTACGGTGCAGAGGGTCGTTGGGTAGATTCAAAGAATGTTAGGTTTAGAACAGGCTTACCAGAAAAAGTAGGTGGTTGGTCAAAAGTCGTACCAACTAAAAAAATTGCAGGTGTGGCACGTGCATCTATAGCTTGGGTTTCTTTGACAGGTGTTAGACACTTGGCTCTTGGAACAGACAGAAAGTTATACATATATACAGAAGGTCAATTTTATGACGTTACACCTATTAGATTAGAAGCAGCGTTGACTGGTCCTTTTGCCATGACTAATGGATCACCAACAGTGACTGTCACACATTCTTCTCATGGAGCGAGCATCGGGGATTTTGTAACTTTTGATTCTTTTTCTACAGCACAAGGGCTAGACATGAATAACGAGTTTGAAGTTACAACTGTAATAGATGGAAACAGCTATACAGTTACACATACAAGCAATGCTACTGGCACAGCGAGCTCGCAAGGTGGATCAGGTAATGCAAAATATCAAATAAATGTAGGCACAGATAGATCAGCGTTTGGTTTTGGTTGGGGTACAGGTGCATGGAACCAACCTCGTCAAAGTATTGGTGGTGGTGCTGGTTGGAACAGACCAGGTCTTACAACAACCATTGCACTAGAAGCAACTTACTGGATGTTTGACACGTTTGGTGAAGACCTACTGGCTATTAGAAATGATGATGCTTTATATCGTTGGGACTTGTCTGGTGGAACCGGGACTCGAGCTGTAAAAGTATCACAAGCTCCTGGCAAAAATAGAGTGTTGTTAGTTTCATCTCCTGACAGACATATNTTCTTGATGGGAACAGAAACAACTATTGGAACACCAGGATCGCAAGATGATTTATATTTAAGATTTTCTTCACAAGAAAATTTTACAGCGTGGGCACCAGCAAGCACAAACACAGCTGGTTCTTTTAGAATACAAGACGGATCTAAAATTGTTGCAGCTAAAAGATCTAGGGGTTCTATTCTTGTTTGGACAGATACAGCCTTACACGCATTAAACAATATTGGTCCACCTTTTATATTTGGTCTAAACCAAATTGGTTCTAACTGTGGCGCCATATCTGCAAACTCTGTTGCAGATGTAAATGGTGTTACTTATTGGATGAGTCAAACAGCTTTCTATACATTTGATGGTGCAATTAAAAAATTAAATTGTACGGTGCAAGATTTTGTATTTGACGATATTAACTCAACAGCACAAGGACAAGTTTCTATTGCAGTTAACACAGACTTTAACGAAGTAACATGGTTTTATGCATCAGAAAGCTCTAACTTTTTAGACAGAAGTGTTACATATAATTATTTAGAAGATGTTTGGTATACTAATGATGGGTTTGTTAGAACTTCTTGGGTTGATAGAGGCACCTATGCTAAACCATATGCAACTTTTTATGATCCAAATTCCATACCAAATAATAATACAATACTTGGTGTTACTGCTGGCTGCACTACTTTGTATGAACATGAAGATGGTTTTAATGATGATGGTCAAGCTATGGATTGTCAAATTACAAGTGGTGACTTTGACATAAAAGAAGGAGATGAGGTATTTTTATGTTCAAGAGTTATACCTGATTTTAAAGATCAAGCAGGCAATACTGATGTAAAAATAGAATTTGCAAATTATCCGGCAAGTACAAACACAAGATCATTTACGTCTACAACTTCTTCAACTACAAAATTCTTTTCTGTAAGAGGTCGAGGAAGACAAGCAAATGTAAAAATATCTAGTAATACTATAGACTCAAACTGGAGATTTGGAACAGTTAGATTAGATATCAATCCGGACGGAAGACGATAATGGCTAGAATTAATATTACAAGATTACCGTTGCCACAAGATGAATTTGATAGACAACAACAAGACATACTTATTCGTGAGCTTGAGAACATAATTAATCAGCTTAACTTTACCTTTCAACAAGACTTACGAGAAGAGTCAACAGCAAGGACTTGGTTTTTAGCATGAGTGACGTATACAAAAATAGAAGTATTGTTTTAGCAAATAATGCACAAACAGTTGTGTACACTGTGCCAACAGCAAATGCTTCTACTCAACCTCCACAAAAACCTGTACAAGCTGTAGTAAAATCTATTCGTATATGTAATGTGTCAGGTGGCGCTGTAACAGCAACGGTCGTGAATGCTGATTCTAGTGTTGGATCAGATATTAATATTACAAATGTTTTATCCATTGCAGCAAACACAGCCACAGAAATATTAGGTCAACCACTAGTTCTTGAGGATAGTGATGTTATAAAAGTGACAGCTAGTGCGGGTGGTGCACTGCATGTAATTATATCAGTATTGGAAATATCAGAGTGAAGAAGATACAGGACGCAAAAATATTGGGTACACAGATGGTTGAAGGCAAAGAAGTGCCAGTTATACAACCAGAAGTCTACCAACGAATTTATTGTAAAAACTGCAATAATGAGGTAGATTCAGACGAACAGGCAACCGGCACCTGCAACGATTGCGGCCAAGACTGGTCAATCCATAAAGCCAAAGATATACAATTAAAAGTGGTTCAAATACCAATTGGATCAGGGACCGGAGAATAAATGTCAGATTTTTTTGATTTTTTAGGTGATGCTTTAATACCAAACGAGATTGCTCCTTATTTAGGTATGCTCGCTCCAATGGTTGCACCGCAACTTGGAATTACAGGTAGTATGATTTTGAGTCAACTTGGCTCAATGAAAATGAATGAAGGAGCTTTTGATCCATACTCAGCAATAGCNACAGGCATAGCACTATCATCACCACAAGCAAGAGCCATAAGAAGAGCTGGACGATTAGATCCAACCAGAGGAACAGTAGGACAAAGATTATCAGCAGGTATTGCTGCTAGTTTACCGGCACAAAAAGTGGGTGGTCTTAACAAAGCGGGTACTCTTTATAGAGCTCTTGATCCTAGACTTAGTATAAGAAAAAATGAATTTGGTAACTATTATGAAAATCCAATGTTAGCATCATCTATGCCCNTTGGAACTGGGTTTATNCAAGGCCGTTTGGACAGTCCTTTTGATAAATCTAAATTCCGAGGTCAAAACACGCTGATGTCAGATACTGAATTTAACAAACAGATGCAAGAAACAATTGATTATACATATGGAAAAGACCCGGCTTTAGGAGACGACTTTACAAAAGCACAAGCAAAAGTAGAAGATCAAACAGTTACGAAAAAAATAACAGACTCTGAAGGAAACATAACAACTGTAGAAGAGACAACTAAGGGAACACCTTACAAAGAACCTGTATTTGGCTCAGACACTAATTTAACAGCGGAACAACAAGAAGCATACTTAGACATATACAAAGACAAAGATTTATCCTTTTCTGAGAAAGAAGCAAAAGTATTGAGTGAAAATAGAATTCAAGAAAAAAGTGAACAAAAAAAT